>Ga0123352_10014924_pt1 | contig 12374 bp, 7 predicted proteins | sample TergutLab28metaG_FD_89700 | JGI IMG/M metagenome (GOLD analysis project Ga0123352, IMG submission 89700) | Labiotermes labralis P1 segment gut microbial communities from Petit-Saut dam, French Guiana - Lab288 P1 | ecosystem: Host-associated > Arthropoda: Insects > Digestive system > Gut ... | reverse complement strand
ACAAAATTTGTTTCACAATAAGTTTTTATTTCATGCCTCTACATGTTTCGAGCACATGTGCTCATCATCAGGAGGTCAAAATTGCATTACACAGCCTCTGGTATCATCACACCTATAGGTGTGCTCGAAACATGTATAGGCATGAAATAAAACTTATTGTGAAACAAATTTTGTGCATCAAGTTGGTTAAATACTGAGATTAAAAAAAGTTGCGTCAGTTATGGAGACAAAAGAAGTTATCCTCCCAGTACAGTATGTTACCACTACGAGAGCTGAACCTTCACACTATTTCAATTATTTTCATATAAATTCTTCATTCTTAATCACATTTGAGCTGTTGAAGACTGCACTTGCGTCGAACTATTGTTGATCGACGAACGTTCCTAATGGAACGCGGTATAGCGTCGTTGAACTGCGTGCACTCTATTCCCGTGTGTAGTAATTGGAAGATATATCGCCATAACGTCTACCAGAACCTGTGGTGTGAGCCTTTAGGTTTCCGCCGCGGTGTAGCTGAGGTCTTCGCTCTTCTGAGATGTTACGCAACGTTGGTTGGTAGTATTCACCGAAGTGTCGGCACAGTCTACTGGTACCATCTTCAAGGGTCCTGCAATACAAGAATATTCTTCGTGTACTGCTTCACCTTGAAGACAGGACGGATAGACTGTCTCGGAACGTCGGTACTTATCAACCTATGCTGTGCTACACGAGAAGAGCAAATACCTCAACCTATGGTGACCTATTTGACCTCCAACTGTATACTGGCGAGTCGCCGCAGGTAGGAAGGTGCTTGATACAAACACTGTTACAGACACCAAAAATAAAATTCACTTCTTCGAACACAACCCATTTGACGTCATCCATTATGTCCACAGACATACGCATATATATATATATATATATATATATATATAGTGTGAAAAACGGTATGGCCTACGACTTACGCATTACGAAGATAATACAGGACGATCAAAGAAAAAGGGTAGTGCTCTTACGAAAGAGTCGTACACTTGAAAGGACCGAGCAAAAGTATGAAAATCATACTCATAGTAACGACGGATCAACTTCTGTCATCCAGCCCCCGATTACGATAGACTTCATCTAAATACTAGTAATCAATCAGGAAGGACGTTGGATATATGTTTGGAATCACCCTGTACACATCAGCACTCACTCCTGAAGGCTGCAAAGAGTGAGGGAAGAGACGAGCAACAGCAGCAGAAGCAACGCCGGTCTGTCGCTTGGACGAGCGGTACGGGAATTTGCATGATAATGGGGACAGCGCCGTACCATTGGCGTCGGGACGCTGCTTGCCTTCTGCTCTACTCTGCAGGGGTGTCGAAACAAACCCCCACCTTACCCTCTATTTTATACAGGTTTCACTCAAGAAGAAATACACTGCCGCAATGACGGCATGCAGTATTATGAATATTAGGTCAGAGGTCACAGTGAGCAAGACTGTTGGCAACTCGCAAGCTTCTAAACACGTGACGCGGTTGTAATGCGAGGCGCAGCAGAGACAAAGTAGCGACTGCGGAAGGTAGATCGGTATTGCACCGGCCATCTTCAATAGAAGGAGGGATGGTTAAGCCGGTACAGTGTCCAGGCTACAGGCTGGACAGCCGGGAAAGAGTGACTCGATTCCTGGCAGGGAAATAGATTATCTGTTCCGAAACGTCCACGCCGACTATGCAGCCCACTTACCCTTGTGTGTAGTAGGTACCAAGGGCTTCTTCCCCAGTGATAAATTGCTCGGGGCATCCAGCTGACTATTCAACCCAGCCAGCAGCGAAGTTAAACAACAGCGACTAACAATAGAGCCGGTTCCAGTGGCGGTGCGGTCAAGGTGTGGGTCTGCAGCCGCTCACTTGCTGGGAGTGCGGGTTCGAAACCTACCCGGGGGCATGGAGCATTGTGTGTTGTCAGGTAGAGGCCTCTGCGACTGGCCGATCCCTCGTTTAGACGAGTCCTACCGAGTGTGTGTGTCGTCACTGAGTGTGATCAAGGTAAACAAAAATCCCAACGCCTACAATGAGTAGGTAGACAGTGGTCATGAATAAGACAGAAAGAAAGAAAACTAGCTACACCCCCACTCCTCTCACGTGCTTTCATAGTGTGCACACTGATAACCTTAACACATCTTCATCATCCACTTGTAATGACAGCACTGGACGGCCTGTCAATACGAAAAAGAGAAGACTGTGTCGGGAAAGCACAGCGACGCAGTGCAGTTTGATGCGAGACATCGAAAATGAAGCACGACGCAGTGCAGTTTGATGCGATATATCGAAAATGAAGCACGACGCAGTGCAGTTTGATGCGAGACATCGAAAATGAAGCACGACGCAGTGCAGTTTGATGCGAGACATCGAAAATGAAGCAAACCTTTAAGGCTGTGACATCCCTCGCATTCCCGTTCTTGCGGAGTGACTACTAAACTAAAATCGTCCTGTCCGTCAAACTTTGTACATATAAATACGAGTATGTAACAACTCCAGAACCAATAACGGATTTTCATAAAATTTGATAGTAAAAGTTGGTCGAAAATTTTTCCGGCCATTTCCATTTTAATTTCTATCGGACATTTTAATTGCATTATTACGTAAAAATTCAACAGTATTTCCTGCGTAGTTCTCGATGGTAACTTAAATATTTATGAAACAAAATATCTCTAGCAACAGCGCAAAGCAGAATGTAACACAACTTTTACGTCCCAATATTTTTCCCCTGCCTCTTGAAATGTGTTTAAACTGCTTTAAAATCAGATTTGCCTTATTCTTTTAATGCAACGCCACATTAAAACACGATGTGAAGCACCCATTAACCTTTCAAAGCCTAGCGGGTTTCTTACGTACCACCAGGTTAACATTAAAAAATTCTACAGTACATGGTGCTCGCTTTGCGTTGAGTGTTTTGTACGGATCTCAGAAGAGACAGCTGTATTTGCTGTATACGTTATTACCTGATTGTTTTTTATAACCGTGGCTAAAACTGTTTACAGCGCGGTACGGACTGATACCTAATTCATTCATTCATTCATTTATTATGCATTCTGTCAATCCATTTACAAGGTCAATCAACCTATAGGATATAGAGTTTGTCATATTGCTAGTGTGATATGTACATAAGGTAATTACATAATAAGGCATGTCTTACAGTAAACTCTAAAAGCACAAGAAGTAAAGACACAGAAGCTTAAGGGCCCTGTTCCAGTGCCCTCATATGAGTATACTATATCATCTGTTTGACTACACGCACAAAAGATATGCTACCTTTAAATCTTCTCTGGACAATAGAGATGTCACAATTTAATATTAACGTCTTCTGTTAGAGTTTGCTTATTATCCATCAAAACAACTCAATTCATTGATCCGCCTTAGGGGGCCATTGTTGATAGTATAACTATGTACAACACATGCTACATATGTGACTTGTATGTATAAGCGTGTTTTGAGTTATACAATAATTTAGCAGCAATGCAATGGTGTATGGGATTGTCAGGATGTAATATAAAGCAGATTACGTTTCGTCTTTAAAAAGTAAAAGTGTCACACAAATATTTGTCTCTTAACGTGTTCAAGAGAAAAGAACACCCAATTAGTATTACAGATTCTTAATTCATTGACAGAATTCAAAGTTACAGCGTCTATTTTCTATAAGTGTTAATACGAAGAGGAAGAAGTACCAAATAACAGCAAATAGGTGTGTGTGAATTTAAATTGGTAACAAGTAATGTGTTCAGCGTTGCATTAGTTATTAAATTCAGCAAAAAGCGTTTGTTTCCATGGATCATACAAAACAGAACAACTTTATGTCACAGAATATCAATTTATATTCCTCTCAGTAACTAGACTTCCCTTACTTGCAAGCATTCCGAATAGCGCGCAAGTTGCCTTTCCAATCATAATTCCTTCTGTGGATGCGCCTCTCAAGCGTACGTTGTGTGCTTTTAGATTCCTGTCTAAGCTGAAATTAAAACGAAACTCGTAGAAGTAATATTAACGAAACAGAAACTTATGAATACTGTGTAACACACACACACACACACACACACACACATATATATATACATATATATATATATATATATATATATATATATATATATTAAATTACTGAACATTTAAGCAACGTTTTGATGTTTCGCTCATCGTGCATCTCAGTATAATCTTAGTAATTAACCAACTTAATGCACACATTCTTGTTTTAGAATAAGTTTATTATATGTCTCTACATGTTTCGAGCACTATGTGCTCATCATCAGGAGGTCAAAATTGTATTATACAGCATCTGGTAGCGTCACACTCTGTAGATGGCCGTCCCGTGCACAGTCCTCTCTCAACCTGTGCACCGGACGGCCACCTACAGGTGTGATGATACCAGATGCTGTATAATACAATGTTGACCTCCTGGTGATGAGCACATAGTGCTCGAAACATGTAGAGGCATATAATAAACTTATTATAAAACAATAATTTGTGCATTAAGTTGGTTAATTACTAAGATTTAAGCGATGTGTTAATTAAGTGTCCAGGTTTGCGTCCTGGGAAGTTAAATCCGTAATTTCCTGACCTGAGCCTGAAGAAACCTTATCGAATAACGTTCAAGATAGATCGCGTACTTCACCCCACACATTCACGTTGTTTTATAGACAAAGAGCCATATGAAAGACGGCCGAATGGAAAGAGCAAGCAATAGGACACGACCATTCATGTAATGTGTTATCGTGTTATCGTGTTATGTCCACGAGAATAAACAGAGAGGTTTGGATATACAGACGAGGAATTTAAATATCGAACAATCTGAAAGTAAGACACTCCAGAAAGCAGTACTATGCAGTATTCTGCTGTAACGTCCTTTCCCTAGTGACCTCAATACTATCCCCGCCTCCTTCTGCAATGGCGGCTGGCCCCTAGTAAAAAGCCTACTGCCAGGATTCTTATATAAAGTAACGTTTGTTTGAGTTAATCACAAATTTGCATCCCCTACCATGGAAAGTACACACATTATTCAACTGCAGAACAGCAAACAGCAACACAACATACAAACAACTGCATCAGATCATACAACGAACTGAACCGTAACACACAACTGCACCACAATATACATCAAACTGCACAACACACAAAAACTGAATCAGATTATACAACAAACTGCACCGTAACACACAACTATCAGAAAACACATAAAGGGTTGCGATATATACTAACAAATTATTTGTCACAAGGGAACACCTTCAGATCATCATCATCGGTGTTCTGAAATAATAGGACAGGCAGCCTGTCCTGTTATTTCAGAACACACAAAAAAAACCATAAAGTTCACCCTCTCGCCTGCGATGAAGACACAAACGGGGAGTACAGGTATGGCTTTACCCGTTTTTTTAAACTAGGCGCTAGGTAAGAGTGGATGATTGACGCTACGCCCTCACCGCTCTATGTCCGGGGATGGCCAAAGGGATGCCCATTGTACAGGAGGCTTTGTGCGCTCCCGGGGCCGGTCTTGACGGGTGCGGAAAATCTCGCCCCCACCTGGATCCGATCCCCGAACCGCCTATCCTGTAGCTAGTCGATATACTGACTACGCTAACCCGACAGAGGCCTTAATCCAAATTCGAACATGTGTTGAACTGCTACATATACATTCCCTTAATCTGCATAAGGGCAATCGAAATAAACTATGCCGAATAATATTACATTTGACAGTGTGACGCCCGGTGATACTCAGTACTTTACGTTCGGTGATACTCAGAACTTTACGTCCGGTGATACTCAGTATTTTACGCCCGGTGATACTCAGAATTTTACGTCCGGTGATACTCAGTACTTTACGTCCGGTGATACTCAGAACTTTACGTCCGGTGATACTCAGTACTTTATGTCCGGTGATACTCAGAACTTTGCGTCCGGTGATACTCAGTACTTTACGTTCGGTGATACTCAGAACTTTACGTCCGGTGATACTCAGAACTTTATACCCGGTGATATTCAGTACTTTACGTTCGGTGATGCTCAGTACTTTTCGTCTCTCAAAAAAATGTTTATTCAATTAGAATATTAAATTGAAAATAAAAGGTCAAATTACAACATTAAGTTACACTATATTGACCCACTGAAGATTAAACATTGTTTTATCGTCCTCCCCACGCCCCCCTCTAAAGAATATAGTTTTTAAAAGATTCCTCTGCTTTGCACGTTTACCGTGCTGATAATATATTATTAAGATGAAGGTATGTACGGAGCAGCGGTGGAATGACACTCCCAGGAGAAAACCCAAGCTCTTGGACGAAAACCTCTCCCATTGCCACTCAGTCAACAACACAAGCCCACACTGACTGGACTTTGAAGATTGTCTCACAAATTATATACAGAAATTCAGCAGCTAACTAACAGTCAGCACAGTAAGTTTCCATAAGAAAAAGCAATGGGTTAATGGTTGATGGGCAGACAGTGTTTATTGTAGAGACCATAAGGAGGGGGTAAATACACAATACTGGCAAAATAAGATTTATTTAACGTTAATATGACGACATATACAATAACCGACAAACTCTATAGGGTTACCATAAAATTCAAGAAAGCTGAAACAAAACCTCCGTTTTTTTCTTTCCAGTTAATGCGTTCAGAGCAGATTACAATCTGTAGTAGCATTAACTGGTCAACATATTTGGCAGATCTCACAAATAAGTTGACATATAAACAGCACATAAAAAATTATGTGCTCCCTGAAGATGGCCAAGAACTGTGGATGAAACATGTCGGAGCAATAATAAATTACATTGTGCAACAATATGGTATGAAATATTATATATGTAAAAGATAGCATTATTTATTCACAGAACAGCTGAAATGGAAGTTTCATACACAAGAGGATAATAAACGAGACGTACAGATAAACTTACGGGCTATATGTTCGGTTGATTTGTCTTCAAGCACAAACCTCCCCAATCAATACGATGGCTGGCAACAGACACGGGTTACTAAGCCCGAGAAACAGAGACAAAATGTGCTCAAAGGTGGGGTGTAAATGGTTGTACCTGACTACTGATACATTAAAGCACTGTGCTACAAGCCGGAAGGTCGCGGGTTCAATTCCCGATGAGGTCTTTGTGATTTTTCATTGACTTAATCCTTTCGACCGCGCTATGGCCCTGGGGCCGACGCAGCTTCTACAGAGTGTGAGGGATGTTTCGTGGGGGTAAAGGCGGCCGATGTGTAGGGCTCACTAACTTTCAAACCTTCACGTTTAAAACCTCAAGTCCTCCGGGATGAAAATGTTGTCAAATACTGTGGTCTTCTGGGATATGACTCCGTGTAGTCTGGTTGTATCCTTAGGTTGTTTGTTCCAGTGGGAACTTCCAGTATTTTTCGATACTACATTTATTTAAGCTGTTGTAGTTGGTTGTTATTCCTCCATGACTCCAGGTTCATAAATGAAGTGGGATAGAATGAATGGGACATGCGGCACGCGTGAAAGCGATATAAGCAATGTATTAAAAAATAAGTCGCCAAATCTGAGGAGAAAAGAGAAGGGTATGAAAATAAGATATGGATTCAAATGGCCGACTCCTAGAAACTTAGTAACGAAGCTGCGGGATCCACGAACACGTAAATTTGTTGAACTGTATAAGTTGCTCAGACGCTGTACCATGGAGTTAGCTATTGGGTCTATTTTAGAGTGAATTCTCTTTCCAAGTAGGTGGCTTTTCTAAACAAGGTAATGCAGCTTCGGGCTCCCACATGGGCACAAATGTATTTATGAGGTAAGCAACTACAAGTTGCTCAAGAAGGATTCTGTACCACAAAATTACTGATAGCGACGAATTTTTTAAAAAAATAATTTGCCTCAGATAATGCTGAGACCCGTCCAACGGTACACGATAAGTTGGCATGATACACCTGACGCATAAATACAGATTGCTTGCGAAAGAATGGAAAGTTATTAAATTCTTACACTAAATTCAGGCTGACATGAAGTACAGGACGGGGGTTTGGCCTGAAACCGCTGAACGTGGTGTTACTACAAGTGGAGCATACGTGCATTTCTCTTATTAGCTACTGCGATACCATCCCTATGATTCGGCGAAATGGAGTGATTACTGGATAGGGCAGAATAACCGGGTGGGTGGGGGGAGGGGGGGTGCTGCTGAATTGCCGGTTCTTGACAAACTACTTGATTACAACTGGAGCAACTCCTAACATGAAGTGCTGTAAGATCTAGCAAAGGGTTTATACAAGCGATTAAATAATAACAACACAGCTTCTCTCTGTATTATTTTAAACTTTGAAGCATGCTTTAAGGTATTCTTGTTATATTAACCATATGAAGAGACGGTCTCAGAAACTCGAAGTAATTTTCATGCCTTGCTGGAGGGATAGGGGTGGTAGTTGTAAATCAACTACCACCCTCTTCCCTTCCAACAACCAATTATTATATGTTAAACATCCCACAGCTACTGTAAAACAACTTGCAGACGTAATTTCTTAAATTACTTTAATTACGTTCTGTGAACTCGTGGACGACAAGAGAGCTGGGCGGCTCTCAGTAGACTTTCTTATCAGGAAGTTTAATTCAAGACCAAGGCTTCAGCGCGAAGCTGAAAAATGAATTAGTACATACTGGCACATGGTGTTTCTTGAGGTGCTGACAGCCTTTCAAGCACCTCGCCCCGCTTTGTGAAACTGAACTTTCATCATGACGTTGATAATTGCCGAGTCTTGAATGAATTCACTTCAATTTGTTCGTTGTGTAACGCATAATGAACTTACGCGAAGAAAAAATCACATAAAATCTTAATCACAGTACACATTATCAAGTTTTGTATCTTTATGTGCTCCATTAACTGCAAACACGTGTCAATTTCTAGACCATCGTCATGGAAATTATTTTTTTGGTAACATCAGGGGAATATACAGAAGTTTTGTATGTCGAGTAGAATACAACAATTGAAATACATATGAGCAACAGTCAACAGGAAAAATACATTAAAATAATTTTTATATTTAAAATGTAATTATATAAAAAACATTTTCATATGAAAACATGAGATGCAGAATAATGCATGTATATATATATATATATGAATTTCATTTCGACTACAAGATCAATTAATGTGACATGCCCACAGCGTGTTTACTTCATTTCAATACTATTGGTGTATTGGTGTCTGCAGCAGAATCTTTGGGTTGAACAACCACCGTTTTATACGCACTTCTCATTTGCCATCCATACTACATGTCACGCCAATCTTTATTGTCCTTGATTATAACCAATAATGTAGCAAACTGCATACAATGAAGCTTTTCACTATGTAATTTTCTCCAAAATTCTCTGCCGCTAATTTCCACAAAACACATCGCTACTGATAAACAAACCACAGTTCTCACACTTGTATGACGCACTGGTTAATCTGCACATGAAACATTACCATAAAACAACTTTAGGCAGCATGTTCGATGTTCTCCGCCAATTTAAATTCCGTAATCACATTGTAATCGTGACGTCAAACTTGCCTCGTGCACGTCGTAAGGCATATGGAAACTGCCAGACGTACGTTAAGGTTTTAATCTCAGTACTCAAGGTATATAAGGTAGGTGGTCAGCTTCACGCTGCGACCCTTTTACCCCGGAGAGAAGCCCCAGGAACCCAATAAATAGGATGCTGAATGTGGTCCAAAATCTGTCTGGACGTTTTGGAGAAAAGTGAAATTTCTTGCCCCCGCAGGGAATCGAACCACGATTTCTCGGGCGTCCATCTCGTGCTGTATTTACTGTACCGATGAAGCGATTCCACCACCTCATAGCTACAAAGAATCTGCGCCATGGAAATTTTTCTGAATTGATCTTAACACAGATAACACAATCATTCTGTTGGCCACAAGTTACGGATATACACACAAAGGCACTGCTATGGCATGCAGACATACTCAAAACACAACCTGTTATTACATTCGGCTTTGTATACAGCCCACTGTTTGAAAGTGTGTGCGATGTATAGGCCTAACTATGCAACAGTATGACTGTACGGTTCTTTTGAAGACAGTGGCAGTTCAAGAGCTCAGCTGGATGAGCTGAACGATACGCTGAAACATGCATCACGATTTTCGTATTTCGCAAGTTAATGGGCCACAATACTTTGCATAATTGTAAGTTTTTACTAAGCTGAAAATGGTAATGATATGACTATGGAAGAAACCTGCCATAAGAGGATATTAAAAGCGGGGTTCAATTGTGCACATAGGAACATTAAGAAAAGTGTATTTATGTATATAACACTTCTCTAACAAGTTCCAGCCGTCTTCGATCATTCTCAGGGAAAAGTCAATGTAACATAAAACATTATTAATGGCTAATCATATAGTTTGCGAGCTTAGATGAATCGAGACAGACAAACAGAAATAAAAATCATTATTAAAATTAGCAACAGTATCGTACAACAAAAATACCAAGTATACAAACACACACACACACAAAAAAAAAGGAATTTGTTTTGAATACTTTAAATTATCTGGCACACGGCAAATTATCAACGGATTAAAATTTGTGATCAAACGAATAAATACAAATAAATGTTTCTTGCTATGAATCATACTTGCCGAAACACGTCGCGCCTTTGATGTTCCTCTCCTGAGGGTCTGTTAAGATATCAATGGACGCTAGAACGGGTAGAGTGGACAATGCGACAACACAGCAGTGTGTGTCAACGAACGGCGCCGCAGAGTAACTATCACACATCTTCTTACTGCGAAGGTGCATGGTCTACAGGAAAATGCCCGGATAGTGCCTTAAAACAGATCGGAACAGCGTGACTCATTAAAAGCCACTATTACGTGAGGCCCGTGGCCGGGATAGCGTGTTACGGGCTGGACGGTCCGGGGATCGAACCCCGGCGGGGAGAATTTCCGGACTCATACAGACAGGGTCCAAGGCCCTCCCGCCTCCTGCACAATGGATACTGTATATCGTTTCAGGGCATAAAGCGGACGGGGCGTGACGTCGACGACCCACCCTTACTTTACACGCTGCTATGTTTTCACGCACGTCTGCATCTGAAGTTAAAGGGGGGGGGGGGATGTCTCCACCAGTAAATGAGTGCTGCAGTTCATGTACCCAGGCACGAAACTTGTGTACATTTTCTAAGCACTTGCCTGCTTGTACGATATCATTTGAATTTCTGTTACTGCGATCTGATAACCAATACACAAGAGACGCTATTTGATATACGGTCGCCAGTACCATCCCACATTAGGAAGCAATGAGCCTCGCAGCTGAGTCCCAAAATATCCCTCACATCATTTGTGGTATATTTACTGTCTGGGTGAGGAGCAAATAGGGGAGGGAATAAATAAGAAGGAGCTTCATGATTTATGCTCATCACTAAAAGTTATTGGGATGATCAAATCAAGGATTTTTCAAATGGAAAGGTAGTTCTGCACGTATGGGAGAGATGAAAAATGTGTACAGAAGACGACCTGTGGGCATTACACGTATGAAATATTATTAGCAATTAGGATTACTTTAATATTGCAACTGCTCAGACAACAGTCATGGCACTTAAAGGAGGAGAATGTTCAACGCAAAGATAATTATTGACAACAGAGTAACTGGACGAATAATAGAATTTAACTACTTGGAGCGCAATCTACTGCATATCAATAATAATTACGTAATAATATCTTACGAAGCTATTAAAAATACAAGATCAGGGAAGGTTCAAACCAAACCGTCGTCGCTTGCATTAGAACTAACAAAAATGTCAGAACACTGGCGATCAATCACCTGAAGACGACAGCAGATATAACTCCCGAAACACCGTACCCAGATACAGACCTGCTCTAGATCACAGTCTAAGTCCAACACAGCATTTGTATATGGAATCAACCGCAGTCACGAACTTTAGAGGATCGTTGACAGCTTTCATGAAATGGTAATAAAGTTCAATAATATCAGTGAATTCCTGACTAACCGATCGACCATCAGATTCCAACAATGTTCTCCCTTACACAGTTGGTAGTCTTAGGCAAGGGATGATAGAGACGCCAGCCAGCTCCAGAGCAAGGTCTGTTACACTCGGAGTGAAAAGTGTCGAAAGGCGACACGAAACTAAGGTCATGAACCATATACAGCTCATGCACAGAACAGGCGATGGGACGGCTAAGAGGGCAGGCATATATACAAAGAATGGCATTGATGCGCTCTGCCAAGGCTTTCTTCTCGGTGGGCACTAGATGTTATCGGCTTTGCACTCACTTTCATTGAGCCAATCAGATTGAAGTAGACGGAAGTTGTTACGAATTCCAGGCACGTACTCGTATGTGTCGTGGTGCTGTCCACAGCTTATATGTTGGAGGGTGGGGGGGGGGGGGGGGCTTCTTT
>Ga0123352_10014923_pt1 | contig 12375 bp, 5 predicted proteins | sample TergutLab28metaG_FD_89700 | JGI IMG/M metagenome (GOLD analysis project Ga0123352, IMG submission 89700) | Labiotermes labralis P1 segment gut microbial communities from Petit-Saut dam, French Guiana - Lab288 P1 | ecosystem: Host-associated > Arthropoda: Insects > Digestive system > Gut ... | reverse complement strand
TTCTTGTCAGATTTCAACGAAACGCAATTTTTTTCGAAAAAATCTCAAATATAAAATTTTATGAAAATCCGTTCAGAAAGGGCCGAGTTGTTCCTAGCGCACGGACGGACGGACGGACGGACGGACGGAGATACCAACAAAAAGACATAACAAATCTAATAGTCGCTTTTCGCAATTTTTCCAACGCGCCTACAAGGGAAGAAATGGGGAAATAAATATATACATTTTAAATTAAATTATTGTGAATTATAGGTGCCAGTGGACACAACATTTACAAAGAATGAACGAAGCAGGCGTTTGGAAGTTAGTATATGAAAGATTCAGGTACTTCCAAGTTAGTGTATGACTACACTGAACGCGGCAGATGAAATGTAGGTTATGAAGGGAAAGACGGACAGACCAATACTCATGAAGACGGTATAGGACGGGATGGCACATACGTTGCTGCCGATTACGTTGCGGGTTAGGTTAGTGGACAGGCAAAAGGGAAGATCCATGTTGGGCTGTTACTGTATATTTTGAGGTAACATAATATCGGGCATCTGACAGAATCCGCGACGGAACAAATCTGCGAAGATTACTACAATTTCGAAAAACGTATTTTCAAAAAGGATAACATTGGTTGAAGCACAGATCATTGTTGCTAAATTTCACCCAAATAGAACATCTACTTTAACAAGAATCACTACAAATATTGCACTAGAATAAAAATTATTTCTTTTTATCTTTCATAAACTACACAGGATTAACTTTCAATTAGTGTTCTCAAAAACACTCCTACTTCAGAATCGCCTCACTATTAGCATTCCAGGCTTGTTTATCATTCTCTTTTTTTTTTATTCTGTATGTGTGTTGTAGTCAACACTTGTAACAATTTTGGAAATGTATTTAATATTTCCTTGACACTGAAAGTACAGTCTTGTGTTACTCTTGAAAATTCGTAGAAACGTCATCGGTAACGTCCTAGACTTTCTGTTTCCCATTTCTTGCAATAACCAAACTTATATTACCAAACCGCGAGGTTCAGCTCTTCCTAATATTCTGAAATATAATTCTTCGTTTCCGATACGAAATTTTAGCTAAATAATTTTAATAATTCCGTTTACTTTCTTGTTACCTTCAGTTCGTTGTATTATTAACAAAAGTAGGAAATGAGAATCATGCGTTGAACAGAACAAAAAATGTACTTCTCCTTTTTCTGTTGTAAGATGAAATTTTCTTTTCCATTCTACCCCATTCCAAAGAAATTATATTTCCTCTTCTTAGGGACCAAGAAGTTAACGCACATTTCCGTGCAGGTCTGGGTTATATGCTATACCACAACAGTTCATGAGCGACTTATAGTGGATCAAATGACAATAGCGTAGTTCTTCTTCTACGATTTTTGTTCGACCCTGTAAAAGTCACTACACTAATACTTCATACCCAAGTGTCAATCATCCGAGGGAAGGATAATAGACACATTAGGGCCCGCAGTCCCGGACAGACATAGACCCACCCCAGCACAAAAATATAAATATTCCTTTGTACAGCACGAAAAAGGCGCAGAGTGGTACATCATTTAAAAATATGATACACAGGCTTCTGAACCAAAAGCGTGACACTGACGACATTCATAAATATCATGTATCCCTGCTGCCAAAGAATGCACCAAGAGCTGGATGGAACTCAAGTCGGGCACAGCACCAACAATGCAAGATATTTAGCATCGAGTGACGTGAGTGGTTTTGCAACATCCGGAACACATGGGAAAAAATGGGAGTGAGACGGTCGGGGCCAGTTTAAGTGTACTGTACCATAGAGTCACTAGCTTGCAGAGAATAAGGAAGACTTGAAACGACTCGGTTGTTTTCTTGATCCGGCCGATATTGCAGGATTCGAAACGAGGAACTTCCTAATATCAATCCGTAACATCATTGAAACAACTTGCTCAGTCTTACCGCAGATTATAGAGAAACAAGCAGAAGAAATTTGCATACAAGTAATTTACACATCTGCAAGTGTATCTATTTTAATTCATTCAGTGTAAAAAAAAATTACAAAATTCCGAATAGGCAAAAATGTTTAGATGCACGTGGAGGATGCTAAGTCTTGACGAGAAGAGGATCCAGAACAATATGAGGTCCATCAATTCCATGTCGTGATTATTTGTTAAACATTTATCTCACAAGTACAGACGTTCACAGAAATCTTCTGGTGAAACTGGGGCAGAAAAGGGGAAAAGAGAAACACGTGAACACTCGGAATGCTACAGAAACAAGAATGGAGCCTGGCAGCCTTCCCGCTCCACCACAGTGAAGAACTGCTTGGTCACCACTCCGAGAAAGTAGAGATTCTGAAAGTGACACAGCCAAATGCACCGTAGGAAAAAGAAACTAATTGATCGTATACACCTTCGTGGTTGTTAAGCGTAAAACCATATTGAACACTAAAAAGTCTTCACTTTGTTCACACGGTCTGTATGGTGCTAGCAATAAACAGACATTTCCACACACACACACACACACACACACACACACACACAAACAAACAAACAAACACACACACACACAGACCTGACTTACTGGTCCTTCCAATGTAAGCACATTGTGTTCTCTAAGACGTATGAAACAAATATTTAAAAGGTAGGTAACAGGAATTCAACTTTGTCTCAAAGTGTTAAATAACATCAATCAAATGTCACAACATACAGTGAAGTAAAGCGACACTGAACTTACGTCTATAGGCTAGGTTGTTAAACCTATTGCATGTAGGTACCGTACAACGAAACTCATTGCATGTAGGTACCGTACAACGAAACCTATTGCACGTAGGTACCGTACAACGAAACTTATTGTATGTAGGTACCGTACAACGAAACTTATTGCATATAGGTACCGTACAAAGAAACTTATTGCATATAGGTACCGTACAACGAAATTTATTGCATATAGGTACCGTACAACGAAACCTATTGCACGTAGGTACCGTACAACGAAACTTATTGCACGTAGGTACCGTACAACGAAACATATTGCACGTAGGTACCGTACAACGAAACTCGATAAGGCAATTTAAAGGAAACTGAATATATTTCCCTTTGGGAGAAATTTATTAAAGGAAATACTCGTATTTTCTTCTCGCTGAAAACATTACGTGGTATAATCGCCAATTATTCACTATCACTGGATCACACGGTCGGTCAGTGCGGTCTAAGGTTTGTACTGTTTTCTATCACTCGCAACTGTGGTCGTCGAATGGAGCCCCTTATGGAGTACGGATGGATGGTTGGGTTTGTTCGGCGTTTGTTTTATCCTGTGTAGATTGAGGCCTTGGATGAAATGAACCTTTGTTGGAGGAGTCCTACGAAATGTCTGCCGATAATATTCGTAAAATCTGGAAACTGGAGGCCCTGGGCCACATTAGCCTGTAGCACTTTTCTTACAGCTTTATCCTCAAAATCACACGTCAGACATTCACAGTACATATAAAGATTACAGCACAGAAGGCGTTGTTACAAGTATCAGGCATGACGAACTCTTTCTTGCTTTCATTCATTCATTCATTCATTCATTCATTCATTCATTCATTCATTGCTTCTTTTTCCTTCATCTGAGGTCTATCGGAATATAACGCACATAATTCACCGATTGTCGGACTTAATTCTTTGGATGTGACAGAAGGATTCGTTCTCAGCTAAGAAGCACACTTTAGAAACAAGTAGGTGCATGGGGGAGTGGAAATATAGCTCCCATTTTTCTTAGCCTCGGAAGTTGGTAAGGATTGGATGGTCATCTTGAGGTTAAGGCAGCTTTGCCCCCAGCGAAAGAGCCTTTTGTACCCATTGCATTGCACCAGATCCGTTCTGGACTTTTAGGAAACGAGATAAATCACTTCTCCCTGCCGGGAGTCATAGCAAGTTGCATATCTAGAAATAAAATATTTTTGTTTGAGATATTATCACCCTCCCATTTTCGCATTGGAAATTATTGTTTATTACATAACCTTTTTCATTTCATATTCTCAGCACCAGAACATTTCTCCGATACAGACATATTTCTGTTTAAACAGGGTGCAGTTTTAGACGGACATATTTATTTTTATATGCTATTGTTTTCAAAATCTAAGGTTAATCTATCGGCGCCAATTTGTTTCACGTAACGCGAAATGGTATAAGAGCGACTTACATTCAACGTTATGATGCAGTTAGAAGCGATACACACGCCCACATCATCTGTGTTACCCTATGCCTGGAGTAAAAGTGCAGCGAACAAATCATGGCATGCATAACACCAGTAATAAAAGGACAGAACCGGTTCAACACTCTTCTCGAAATGCAACAACGAAAGTTTCATGTAACAGAGAAACTACTTTTTCTGCATACGGAGTCACCTCATTTACCTTCTCTTATTAATCTTCAAATTTCCATATTCTAACACGTAACAGCCGCTCAACTGGTAAACTTGCGGCATTTTATGGAACCGACAGGTTTATTAACACATTCGAACAATGCCCCTGTGAAATAAAATGGCCTCTTCCCTTCATATTTTCACAGAAAAATTCTCCATGCAGTTCTTATCTGTAGCACGATTACTACATGCCAAACAATATTAAAAACGGAACTTAACTTTTAAAATTTCCTTTATATCCCTCACGTGAAGTAAACTAAGGCATTTGAATTATTTAATTAGTACACCAACTGATGCACATACATAAATATTCCACATTAAAACATTAAAATTGCTCCGACATATTTCGATCCTAAGATCATCATCAGGGAGCTACACTTTCCTCGCTAAAGTCACTATTAAAACTAGTCACTGATTAATTTCGTTGTATAAACATTGTGTTGTGGCAGCATGTCTTATTGTTATGTTGTTGAGAGTGTCCGACTACGGGTGTGCGTCCTGTGCTTTGCTGCGTGATATCACTGTCCAAACTGAGTTTTTCATCTGCTTCCTTAGTCCGTAAAGTCAAATTACGGGAAAGTTACTTACAATATCCTACGACTGTTTCCTTCCACATCCTTTCCCATTCTCTATTCACTAGCAAACAGATCAGTCAACAATAAATAGTCGAGAGTTTTCGAAAACGCAGTTGAAAAAGCTACAAGTAAGTCAATGAGATATTCGCTCTTCTGGGCTCTTACGCAGGTAGACTGGTAGTTAATTACCGTCGTTTCGGGACAAATTGTTGGTCTCATCTTCAAGGGTCAAGCAGTCTGCAACCACCAATCTATGCTGCTGAACATCCTACAGAGCGCAGATATCATTTGTATGGCGGCGGAAGCCTGAAATTACGCAAGGTGAATAATTTGCGTCGTTAAATAATGAAGCCGTAAGCATAAGATCACTCATTTTGACATAGTAAGCCAAACTCCACATGCAAGTAGCAGTCCATCCAGCACATCCCTAAGAAACTATCTCCACCCCAGCCTGAAAGCAAACCTGTCATGACAACAGCGACGCTGACGGTATCGCTTTCCATACAACGTGTAGGGGAATATTTAATGAGATGTCTAGATAAGAAAATTCGTGATTTCGCTTGCAGCAGCTCTTACATACTTCTCAATCAGCAGTGGCTCAGAAATACCATTGCACCTAAGGGTACTAAAGCGATAACCGTTGTAGAAAGAAAAAAAACAGCGATAAAAGGGGAGAGCAAGAGTGTGAACATACAGAGAGACAGAGAGAGAGGAAAGAAAGACAACTGAAGGACAAAGAAGGGAGAGGGAAACTGATAATAAATAATTACTGAGAGAGAAGAGATTCGAAAAGCAAAGAGCAAAAATATGATAAGAAATGAGAAGGAAAGAGAGGAAAAGGTAAATAAAAAAATAAGATAAAAACAAGCAGAGATTACACGCGATTATACGAGACAGGAAGAGAGAAGATGAAAGAATAGTAAAGGGAAATTACGACCAGAAACAAAACAAAAGGAGAAAAGAAAATATAAAATATGAGTTGCGGTGAGGAAAGGAGAGACAAAATGAGCTGTCGATACAATTGAGTAATTCTTTGGTATAAAGCAGCAATGAGAGAACGTAAAAATAACTTCCGCTAAAATACAAGAGACAGATACAAACTGAAATTATAATTACGCACATTATATCCGCCACAGATGTTATTCCGAATAAACTGCACAACAATCGGCCTATAATGCGAGTGTACTGCACACTGAACCATATGCATAGGCCCATTTTGCCACGAGAAAGTCAGTATTTATACAAATATGTTTCTTATATTCTAAGACATTTACTGAGGTAACGGTCTTGACATCAAAACTATTCGTCCGAAGTACTGACTACATTTCTAGTCTGTAAACTTTATAATTTTATGAATTATAAATGCCCTTAAAAACTTGATTCATATCTCACGTATCACCTACAGATATATTGTACATTCCGAAAGGTAACACGTTTCAAACAACTTACGCAATATCAAAAATTGATGGCATGACCTATTGAAATATGACTAAAAAATACGCATGCAGAGCCGTTAGAATTTTATCCGCAAGCCAACTAAGTTCTTTAAAAAAAAATTGTGTTTTCAGAGCTTATAAAAATGCTGGTACATTTCAGTTCACAAGATATGATATAGTCGAACTTCTTCAGCGCTCGCCATAAACCTGTGGAAAAGTATCAACAAATTTCACTTCTTGTTACTCCTGCAATATAAAACCTGTGACATTATCAACAAGTGCCCTTACTGTTTTCATTAACTGCCGTCTATTCACCGAAGCGTAACACTCCAATAACTTTACTGCACGCAATTCAAGGTTTCATGGTTTGGGTAATATTTATTCTGATGTCTTAGTGAAAAGGCTGGAGCAACTTCGTCACTAAATGACTCATGTAATTGCTGTAAGACTATTACGACACTGTCTGGGTGTCGTGTGCAGCAAGCGCATAGGATGAAAGCATGGAATTAAGGTACTGTCGGTCTGTTTTTATGTTTCAGTTTCTAAAGTATATTTGACGGAAATCTTCCATTGCGGGTCCATTAACTGCCACATCTAAATTTTTTACTTGTGTTCGTTATTTGTTAAATATAATCACTATAACCATTTGACATGAAGTTTTAATTTTACCGATAATCTCCATAAGCCTCAAACGGTTTTTATAACCTCATGTATATCTGTAAATTTTACTGAAAATGCTTCGATATGCAAAGGGTGTTTAAAAGAGGCGTCCACAAATTTTCCGAAAATCCATAAACGACTTTAAAATTCGATTCCAGAAGGGTAATATTGAAGGAAGTTACATCCTAAGGACCCACAAATATTAGGTCTCATCGAAAAATGTTCAATCCAACAGTCGCCCAGGATCTGTGTATCCCTGATTGACATATTTCTGTACCGGTAAAAGTTCACCCTATAACCAGCCATGAAGGAACAGACAGAGAAAAAGGTATAGCTATACACTTTCTTTAACCTCGGCGCTAGATGGGGGTGAGTGGTTAAATCCACGCCTCGGCCGCTTTACTCCTGGGAATAACCCAGTACCAGGTCCTTTTTTGTACCAGTTACCAAACATGAAGGTATGCTGAAGTTCATATTTGTTTATTTATGTTGGATAAAATACGTAGTTACAACATTGAATGTTACTGGATATATTTCTATTGTCAGATGATATTAAATTAATTTTTGGATAGTCATGTACTCAATACAACTTGTACAGAATTCAGTTAGCTTCTTACTCCGTTCTCAGACCACCTGAATCTACAGGTTCTCATGTACGGTGTGACCACCTTACACACCCATATAAACCACGTGAAATTACAGTTCTGTATGTGTCCTAATATACAGGTTTTCAGGCACGACAGGGAAGGGAGAAAATCGAGAACCGCATGGTAACCAACATGCCCAGAACAGAAAATATTCTCAGTTTCTCTGTTCTAGCAATTTTTATTTTTTTCTGTTGGCTCTCAAATATTTTTATAGTGACGCATTGTTTAGTTATTTGTGTCAAGCTAGATTTATGCTGACGTTGTGACAAGGCGTGTCCTCCAAATAAGCCTACACCTGTCAGTGTTTTGTGAAAAATGGGTAGTCATTTTGAGGAACAAAATTCCAGAACGTATGGAGCACTCTGAATGAATGCATCACGATGTGCTTGAAAATCAATTAGTATTACACAAACGTATGTCAGCACAATCTATTTATTATAGAGTAAGGCTACATGTTTTGACTAAATGTTAGTCATCTTCAGACCCCTAAACAATTTCGTTACCAGATGTTTTGTCCACTTTGGGATTCCATAGTGTTTACTTTTGTGAATTACTTATTAGCTAAAGCTTTCTAGACAAGTTTTAACTACAGAGTGTGTTATTTTCAGACTGTGTGCTTTATTGTTTTAATGCTTAAACACAGTCTGAAAATAACACACTCTATAGTTAAAACTTTTCTAGAAAGCTTTAGCTAATAAGTAATCCACAAATGTAAACACTATGGGATCCTAAAGTGGACAAAAGATCTGGTAACGAAATTGTATAGCGGCCTGAAGATGACTAACATTTAGTCAAAACATGTAGCCTTACTCTAGAATAAATAGATTGTGCTGACGTACGTTTGTGTAATACTAAGTGTGGAGCACTGCTTGGACAATCCCCAGTTCATATCTTGACAGGGGCAAATAACCACACAGGCACAGATTCCCACACAGCCTCCCACTGAACGGATACCGGGGTTCTTTTTCTGGGGTAATGATGCCCAGGCGTGAAGGTGAACACTCGCCTTTGTCTAGGTTACGTACGAAAGGAGCTGTACTTCCACTCCCCTTATATACCTTCTTGGTTAGGAGACGGACAAATTCGCCTTTGTTTACCTAGACGAATATAACTCTAAGTACATATAGGAACATGCAATGTAGCTTTCCCATCCCGCTGCAACAACACTGTTTCAAGTAAGAGGATGAGTGGGAATGTAAGAGGTCACATGGGTCGGACATCTACCTGCAGTCTACTGTACACTCATATAGACTAATGCTGGTTATGGCGACCACCAGGACTCAACACCAATGAAAAATTCTGCGTATTAAGACATCTTTTTATAAAAGAGAATTTAAAGATGTAATGGAAATTTAAGGTTCACTAAAGTGGGGGTGAACAAATATCACAAAACAAATCTTGCAGCCGCCTCAAAATTCTAGACACCAGAAGGGTAATATAAAACAAGTTCCATACCGAGGACCCGCATATATTAGGCGGCGCCACCATACAATATTTAGTCGCCACGGCGAACTAACGCCTGGTATTTGTACAGTTTTGTACTAATGTGCTCTCTGAAGACAACTGGGTCGATGCAATGTAAAAAATCTACCAATTATTAAACCTTTGTTTCTAATGTCATGGAGTGGTTGCTCAGAAAAATTTTAAACTAATTTTTCTTAATTTTTTTTAGAGCCTGATATGTTATATTGTAATGTTAGGTACTTACTTAAAAACCAAGTAAAAACAATCCCTGGCTCTTACAGAACTCGAAAATTCATCGCCACCTACAAAACAGCCAGTTACTGGGTTCTGTTATGAAGCAGGTGCGTCCACCTTACACCCTCAACTCATTTGTCTAAGACCCATCAGTCCTATTTACCTGTCATTCACGTTATTCCACCGATATTTGTATGCAGTTCTCATCATCCCCCAGCGCGCTACTTGCATTTGTGTAGTGCAGGAGTCAGCCAAGATGTCCAGGTATGGCCACGAATGACAGCGATGCCGCGAGCCGTTCATGTAGGAATGCAAACGCGCCATATGCGTGAATGGCTTGGCACTGAAACGCTGGCCCCCGAACGTCCTCAGGAACTCCGACATCCCAGTACCGGTAGGCCGCCGGCGGTAAAACTGTGCAGGATGCGCAGTTCAAAGAACCGGACAGCCATCTAATCTGTACGGCGTTTTAATGTGCGTAATCACACACGCACAGTGGGGGACACGAGACGTTACGGGGAAATTTGCTTTCTTCAGTCATTCTGGGACAGCAGATGTTCAACCGCGAGCACATCCACGATATCGAGTCCTCGGTAAATAAAGAACTGCTGGAATTATTTTTTTTTCAGGGAAATAGCGCCGTTTCCCTCTATGATTTGTGCCCCACATTACGAAACAACGCAGCGGTCTCACCTTTAAGGCTCAAAAGGTTATTTTTCTTCGATTCTTTGAGCCTTGCAAATGAGACTCCTGCATTGTTGGGAACTAATCATGCGCCAGAGACCACGAAAACGGAAAGCTGAACTGCACTGCTGCGAGAGCCTTAATAACTCTTAAAAGTTGCTGTCCTTTGAGAACAGATTCCCCTTCTTTTATGGAAACAGTAAGTTCATTACAGTGGTCTAATCTTGACCCAGATAAAGCCAGTCCACGTTCTCACCTATTTCTTTATCTATCTGAACAGCATCTGAACTTAAGTCCTGCGAGCGGTCTCTGCAATTCAGGTTCTCCGATTGCGCTGTGTGTGTGTGTGTGTAAAGGTAAAGGTAAAGGTAAAGTAATCCCGTTACAGGCCAGGTGTGACCCAGAGGGTGGTTAGAGTTATAGCTCTACTCTTCCATGACCGCGGCACTAAAAGGGGGTGAGTGGTCAGCAGCACGCCCCGGCCGCACTTTACCCCCGTGAAAGACCTGGTACCCATTGTACAGGAGGCTGGGTGGGCCCCCAGGGCCGGTCTTGACGGACGGAAAAACTCGTCCCTACCGGGATTCGATTTCGGACCGTCCAGCCCGTGGTCAATTGATATACCGTCTGAGCTACCCGGCACACACACACACACACACACACACACACATATATATATATATATATATAATCTCTCGCATGCGTACTATATATCGCGCACTTCGCATGCACTTAAGTTTACCTTCTTAATGACATCCGGAGAAGAGTGTAATTTACTAAGCTCCCAGATGGCCCTAAGGAAAAGAGATGACACTGGAATTTGTAAGAGGAAGCACCAGATCGCACTCTCTGAACAATTCGCTTTGGAAGGAAATACGGACATCGCAAGACAGACCACGAATAAATCTGTTACGCACTTGTCATTCTCCGTGACAATGAAATGGTATAAAGATCTTATTAAGATGGAGCAGTTAGATGTAACAAAAAAGTGAAGGTAAAAAGTGAAGTCCCTAATGTACGTCATGGTGGATGAGAAGCAGCAAAGCTAAGTCCCCCGTCATTCTTAAACTGTACTATAAATGGAAGTGATTGGTCAACTTCACGATCCGCCCGATCTCCGGGAAAAGACCAATGGTACCCAGTGGGGTTGAGCAGGCTCCAGAGCTGGGCTGGAAGCCTTGGACAAGACAAACCTCTCTCGCCTCGCAGGGAATCTAACCGCACTTCATCCTTCGTCCAGCCCGTCGTGTAGTTCCTACATCGCCCGAAGCCATCCCACATCCTGCCGCAGTATAAATATGTTTTGTGTATTTATAATACATAAACTTTACCAGACAACCCGAACAAACGATAGTGCAGTTCAATGCAAGTGGCACTACGTTCTTGCCACACAGTTCAGTCCAGTTCAGTCTGTCGCACGAGGAAATTCTTTTATTTTGCTGGAGTAAGCATAAACTCGTCAATAACAATGAAAACCAATTACCAAAGTGGACTATCGCGAAGTACAAAGTTCCTACGTTACGTACAAGGTTTCTGCATAATGCTTATCTGTTCTTCTGAAGACAAGAAAGAAACGACTTCGATACTGACGCCCACTCCATCGCAACTTTCTGTTCAAACTCCCGTGTCAGTAAATGTAGAAGATAAAGTACAGTAAAGTAGAGGTACAGGTCTACACTTTTTTTAACCTCGGGACTCAGTGTCTGAGTATAATTTGAAGAATTCAGCTTCTACGTTTTACAGAGACGCTTTAAAACGAGCAGAGAAATCGTTTGAATAATCGCAAGAGGTATGCTTAACTTATCGGAGATTTTTTGTCAAAATTTGTAGGAAAGGAAGTCATAAAATAAGTTTAGGGTACATATTTGGGTTCTCTATTTCCAAGTCCAATAAGAATTGTTCAAATGTAACTGTACGGCTGTCCTGTTAAATAAGCCATAGTTACTTAGTATAACACAACATAGGTTGCTTAACTTAATTCAGTTACACTTACAAGTACCCCACATGTTTCGGCCTATACTTAGGCCATACTCAGGCATGTCAATACGAAAACCATACAAAGGTAGATACAATACGAATCTAAGGGGTCGCTGAGAATGGCCTAAATACAGGCCGAAACATGTAGCACACATGTAAGTAAATAGTAATGAATTAAAATAAATTTGTGTTGTGTTAGACTCCTGTTACTTTTCCACGCATCCCCCCCCCCCCCCCCCCCCCCCCCCCCCCCCCCCCCCATCTTTCCCACCCCCCCCCACACCCTCCTATTCCCCCCAACTTTATACCT
>Ga0123352_10014918_pt1 | contig 12377 bp, 11 predicted proteins | sample TergutLab28metaG_FD_89700 | JGI IMG/M metagenome (GOLD analysis project Ga0123352, IMG submission 89700) | Labiotermes labralis P1 segment gut microbial communities from Petit-Saut dam, French Guiana - Lab288 P1 | ecosystem: Host-associated > Arthropoda: Insects > Digestive system > Gut ... | reverse complement strand
CCGATCACGTCCACCCCATCCGTTCACGCCGCGGGCTACCCCCACCCATCTCACCCGCCCACCCATACCGAAAGCTCACCCCAGACCGAGCCCCCTCAGGCTCCCGCGAGCTACACCATCCCCGACGGGCTCAGCCCCCCTCGCCTCACACCGTCGCCGACGGGCTCGCCGCGCCTGAGGGGCTTGCGCCGCCCGAGGGGCGTTGGGGGAGGAGGGCCTTGCAGGTGGTGTAGGCCTTGGCGGTCTTGGGGTCGGAGGTGTTGAGGTTGCGGAGTTCGCCGAAGCCGCCGCCGGCGCGGTTGGTGGCGCCGGGGGACGGGGTCGGGAGGGTGACGCCGTGGTCCTTGAGGCAGCTGGCGAAGGCCTGGAACGCGCTGCTGTTGCCGCTGCCGTTGCCGCCGCGGCCCTGGCCGTTGAACTGGGGCCGCAGCGACTTGCAGGCGTCGAGGGCCTTCTGGGTGGCCGCGTCGGGGGACGCGCCGCCGAAGCCGGGGAAGCCGCCGCCCCGGCCGCCGAAGCCGCCGCTCGGGCGGCCGCTGGGCTGTCCGCTGGGGCGGTCGCTCGGGTTGCCCTGGCCGGGGGAACCGCCGCGGAACGACGGCATGGTGACGCCGTGCTGCTGGAGGCACTGCCGGTACGCCTCCATCGACTGCGCGCCCTTGCCGGACGACGCGGGCGAGCCGGACGCCGTCCCGGAGGGCTTGGCGTCGGCGGAGCTGCCGGACGACGAGGAGGAGCAGGCGGTCAGCAGCAGCGCCCCCGACGCGGCGAGCGCGGCGACGGACACGCCCGCGCGCAGCGCGGCGGAGGGCCGGGTGGGGGTCCAGGTCATGTCCGAAGGTCTCCTCTGGAAGGGCGCCGTGGCCGGGGCCGCGGCGCGGTCAGGCGCCGCCGTTCGCCCGCACCGGGCACGGCGGACGCACAGGCGACGCATGGACTGAACCGCACGCACGTGGGGACTGTCGGGGACCGGCCTGTGAGTTCCCGGGGAAACGCCACCCTCGGTCACCCGGGGGGCACGGCCCGCGCGGGTGGTTCGTCGGCGAACGTCCGGTTTTCCCGGCGCACGGGAGCGGCCCGGCGTGCCCCGGCTCCCAGCGAACTCCCAGGGTTCTCCCAGGGGTTCAAAGGCGTGTGCGGCGAGTATGCGCGGCATGAAGGTGCTTCCACGGCGGCGCAGGGCCGTCCTGATCAACTCGGTGCTCGGCGTGGTGGTCCTCGCGGGCGCCGGCGGTGCCTACGCGGCCGTGCACAGCGGCGACAAGAGCTCCTCCGCGAGCAGCAGCGGAGCCCGCGTGGCGACCGTCACGAAGGGCACCGTACTGGCCACGGTCTCCGGTTCGGGGTCGCTGACCTCGCCGAGCGACGCCGGGCTGAACTTCACGACCGGCGGCACCCTGACCAAGGTCTACGTCAAGCCGGGCGACACGGTGAAGAAGGGCCAGGTGCTGGCCAAGGTCGACCCGACGCAGGCGAAGGAGACGCTGCAGCAGGACCAGGCGTCGCTGACCGCCGCTCAGGCGAACCTGACGAAGGTGGAGGAGGGCGAGCTGCCCGCGTCCTCCGGCTCCTCGTCCTCGGGCTCGGGCTCCTCGGGTTCCGGTTCCGGCTCGTCCGGCCGCGGCACCGTCGCGGCGACGCCCACGCCGACTCCCACCCCGACCGTGGACCCGGCGCAGCTCGCGCAGGCCCAGGCCCAGCTGACCCAGGCGCAGAACACGGTGGACGCCGCGCAGCGCGCGGTGGACGGCTGCACGCTGACCGCCCCGGTGGCCGGCACGGTCGCCTCGGTGTCCGCGGCGAAGGGCGACTCGGTGTCCGGCACGTCCGGCAGCAGCTCGGGGTCGAGCGGCTCCGGCGGGTCCGGGTCCAGCGGTTCCGGCTCGAACAGCAGCTCCTCGTCGTCCGGTTCGACGCCGTCCGGCTTCATCGTGCTGACCAACCCCTCGGGGATGCAGGTCAAGGCGGACTTCTCGGAGACCGACGCGCTGAAGATCAAGGCGGGCCAGGCGGCCACGGTCACGCTGAACGCCGAGTCCGGCACGGTGCTCAACGCCAAGGTGCTGTCGATCAGTTCGCTGCCGGTGAGCAGCTCCTCCGGTTCCGGCGGCGGCGGTTCGTCCGGCAGCGCGGTGCAGTACGAGGCGACGCTCACCATCACCAGCAGCACCGCGAACCTGCGGACCGGGCTGAGCGCGAGCATCCAGGTCGTGACCGGTGAGGCGTCCGGCGCGCTGAGCGTGCCGACCGCCGCGGTGTCCGGGACGGGCGCCAACCGCACCGTCACGGTCGTCAACCAGGACGGCTCCACGACCCGGACGGACGTCACGGTCGGCGTCGAGGGCGACTCCGCGGACCAGATCACCAGCGGCCTCACCGAGGGCCAGCAGGTGCAGATCCCGACGGTCGCCTCCTCCAGCAACGGCGGCTTCCCGAGCGGCTCGTTCCCCGGCGGTGTCGGCGGCGGCAGCAGCCGGTTCGGCGGCGGCACGGGCGGCGGTTTCCGCAGCACCGGCGGCGGGGGTGGCCGCGGATGAGGCAGCTCCTGAGGGGGCTCGGCCGCGGCGGGGAGGGCGGCCACCGGGCCGGCGCTCCCGCCGCGGCCGCCGCGGAGGAGGAGAGCCCCTGGGGTCCCTCCCCGGTGATCGAGGTGCGGTCGCTGCTGAAGACGTACGGGCACGGCGACGCCGTGGTGCGCGCGCTCGGCGGCCCGCCCGACCCGGTCACCGGCGACTCGCCGGGCGTGAACCTGGTGGTCGAGCAGGGCGACATGATCGCCGTGATGGGCAGCTCCGGTTCCGGCAAGTCCACGCTGATGAACATCCTCGGCTGCCTGGACGTGCCGACCGCCGGCCGCTACCTGCTGGACGGCATCGACGTCGGCGGCCTCGACGAGCACCAGCTGTCGCTGGTCCGCAACCGCAAGATCGGCTTCGTCTTCCAGTCGTTCAACCTGGTCCCGCGCACTCCCGCGCTGGCGCAGGTCGAACTGCCGCTGGCCTACGCCGGGGTGAAGACCGCCGAGCGGCGGCGGCGGGCGAGGGCGGCGCTGGAGCTGGTGGGCCTGGCCGACCGGGTGGACCACCGGCCCAACGAGCTGTCCGGCGGCCAGCAGCAGCGCGTGGCGGTGGCCCGCGCGCTGGTCACCGCGCCGGCGATGCTGCTCGCCGACGAGCCGACCGGCAACCTCGACAGCCACAGCACCGAGGACGTGCTGGCCATCATGGACCGGCTCAACGCGTCGGGCCGCACCGTCGTCCTCATCACGCACGAGGACGAGGTGGCCCGGCACGCGAAGCGGGTGCTGCGGCTGGTGGACGGCCAGATCGTGGCCGACATTCGGCAGGCGCCGGTCGACGGCCCGCCGCCGGCCCTGCGCGACCCCGCGGTGTTCGCGGCCCGCTCCCCGCACGCCCTGACGAGCGGAGGCTCCTGACCATGAACCCGTTCGAGACCCTGCGGTTCGCCTTCGGCGGGCTCGCGGCGAACAAGGTGCGGTCCGGGCTGACGATGCTCGGCGTGCTCATCGGCGTGGCCGCGGTGATCATCCTGCTGGCGGTCGGCAACGGCTCGTCGCAGGCGGTCAAGGACTCCATCGAGAAGCTCGGCACCAACGCGCTGACCGTGTCCTCCGGCGGCGGCTTCGGCGGCACGTCGACGGCGACCAGCACCAAGCCGCTGACCGTGGACGACGCCCGGGCGCTGGCCGATCCGGCGTCGGCGCCCGACGTGGAGTCGGTGGCGCCGGAGGTCACCACGTCGCAGAGCGCGCTGTACGACGGCACCTCGCACACCGTGAACCAGGTCGTCGGCACCTACCCGGCGTACTTCAAGGCGTCCAACAGCAAGGTCGCCAAGGGCGACTACTTCAGCGCCGACGACGTGCTCAACTCCCGTAAGGTGGCGGTGATCGGCTCGACCACGGCCACCGACCTGTTCGGGACGGCGAGCCCCGTCGGCAAGAAGATCGTCATCGGCGGCACGCCGTTCACCGTGGTCGGCGTGCTGGAGACCAAGGGCGGCACCGGGTTCCAGGACCCGGACGACACCGTGATCGCGCCGCTGCCGACCGTGCAGAACGCGTTCACCGGCTTCAGCGGCGGGATCAGCCAGATCCTGGTCGAGGCGAAGTCCGCGGGCGCCACCACGCCCGCGCAGAACGAGATCACCGAAGTGCTGATGAGCCAGCACGGCATCAAGGACTCCAGCGCGCTGGACTTCCGGGTCAGCAGCCAGGCGTCCCTGCTGGACACCCAGGCGTCCACGAACAAGACGTTCACCGTCCTGCTCGGCGCGGTCGCCGCGATCTCGCTGCTGGTCGGCGGGATCGGCATCACCAACATCATGCTCGTCACCGTCACCGAGCGGACCCGGGAGATCGGCATCCGCAAGGCGATCGGCGCCCCCAAGGGCGTCATCCTCGGGCAGTTCCTGGCGGAGTCGACGCTGCTGTCGCTGGTCGGCGGCGGGCTCGGGGTGGTCGGCGGGCTCATCGGCTCGCGCTTCACCATCGTCGGCATCAAACCGGTGATCATCCCGGAGTCGGTGGTCGGGGCGTTCGCCATCGCGGTCGCCATCGGCCTGTTCTTCGGCAGCTACCCGGCCAACCGCGCGGCGAGCCTGCGGCCCATCGAGGCCCTGCGGCACGAGTGAGAACGCCGACCGACATGCAGCACAGGCAGCACACGCGACAGACGCGAGAGACGGACAAGGGAGAAGCGGAGATGGCGCGACGCCGAGGCGAGCTGGTCAAGGCAGCCGCCGACACGGATCTGCTGGTCCCGGAAGCCGGCACGGTCGAGATCTTCGAGGGGCCCGGCGAGATCGTGCACAGCCCGGGCGGGGTGCCCGCCCAGCGGCCCGAGGACGTGCTGGCCGAGCCCCCGGACAGCCGGGACATCTCGGCGGAGCTGGCCGCGCCGCCGCGCCGCAAGCTGCCGTGGCTGACGCTGGTGCTCTCGGCGTGCGTGGTGGCCGCGGGCGCCTTCGCGGCCGGCGCGCTGGTGGAGAAGAACCATCTGAACGGCTCGCCGGGTTCGGGCCGCGGCGCGGGCTTCTCGGCGGCGGCCGGCAACCGCACCGGCACGGGCACCGGGACCGGAACGGGCAGCGGGCGGACGTACGGCGGCGGCTTCGGCGGTGCCGGCGGCACCGGCAACGGCACCGGAACGGGCACCGGCAGGACCGGCGCGGGGACGGGCACGGGCACCGGCACGGGCGCCCAGGCGGGCGGCGGCACCGGGCTGCCGGGCGGCACGAGTGGCTCGGGCGTGACCATCGGCACGATCAAGCTGGTCGACGGCAACACGATCTACGTCACCGACACCCAGGGCAACATCGTCAAGGTCACCACCGGCTCGTCGACCAAGGTCACCGAGAACAAGGAGGGCAAGGTCACCGACCTCCAGCCCGGCCAGAGCGTGACCATCCGCGGCGACGCGAAGTCCAACGGCGACATCGCCGCGACGACCGTCACCCAGGGCTCCGCCGGCGGCTTCGGCGGGTTCGGGGGCTTCGGAGGGGGCGGTACCGGCGCCGGTACCGGCGGGACCGGCGGGAACTGACACCGCCGGGCCTCACAGCAACAGGCCGTACCGTGCGCAGCGGGGGCCCCGTCCGGTAGCCGGGGCCCCCGCACACCTCTCCGCAGATCTCTTCGCACCCGTACGACCGCACCGCCCCTTGGCAGGCCGGGAGGACGCCATGGACACGCCTGAGGCCAGCCTGCTGGTCGTGGACGACGAACCCAACATCCGCGAACTGCTGTCCGCCTCGCTGCGGTTCGTCGGCTTCAAGGTGGTCTCCGCCGCGACCGGCGCCGACGCGCTGGCCGCCGTCGCCCGCGAGCGGCCCGACCTGGTGGTGCTGGACGTGATGCTGCCGGACATGACCGGCTTCGCCGTCGTGAAGCGGCTGCGCGAGGAGACCGGCACGCGTCCGCGGCCCGGCTCCGGCCCGGACGACCGGCTGCCGGTGCTGTTCCTCACCGCCAAGGACGGGATCGAGGACAAGATCAGCGGCCTGACCGCGGGCGGCGACGACTACGTCACCAAGCCGTTCAGCCTGGAGGAGCTGATCGCCCGGATACGGGCGATCCTGCGCCGCACCGGCGGCCCCACCGGAGACGGCCGGCTGGTCGCCGGTGACCTGGAACTCGACCCGGTCGGCCACCAGGTGACCCGCGGCGGCCGCCCCGTCTCGCTGTCGCCCACCGAGTTCAAGCTGCTCGCCTACCTGATGGCCAACGCCGACCGGGTCGTGTCCAAGCTGCAGATCCTCGACCACGTCTGGGCGTACGACTTCGGCGGCGACCTGAGCATCGTCGAGTCCTACATCTCGTACGTGCGCCGCAAGGTGGACTCCGGGGCCGGCGGCGCGCCCAAGCTCATCCACACCGTGCGGGGCGTCGGCTACGTGCTGCGCCGGCCCGCGCCCGCACAGGGCTGAACCCCCGTGCGGCCCCCCGGCGCCCGGCGCCCCCTGCGTTCCCTGACCGTGCCGAAGGCGCTGACGTCGCTGCGGTCGGCGAAGTCGCCGAAGTCGGCGAATTCGCTGAATTCGCCGCATTCGCTGAAGGCGCTGAAGTCCCTGCGCCCGTCCGCGTTGTCGCTGCGCTCGCGGCTGGTGCTGCTGTCGCTGGCGCTCGTCCTGCTGGGCCTGGCGGTCAGCGACACCGTCGTGCTGGGCTCGGTGCGCAACCAGATGGTCAGCCGGGTCGACCAGCAGATGGAGCGGTTCGGCGGGCCGCTCGCCCAGCGGCTGGACACCGAGGGGACGCCCCCGCCGCGCGCCGGCCGGCCCGGGGGGGCCGGCGCGCGGGCCTGGCTGCCCAGCCAGTACGTGGTGGCGTTCGCCGCGCCCGACGGCACCGTCTCCGAGCAGTTCCGGCAGCCCGTCGCCGCCAACGATCCGCGCCCGCTGTGGCCGACGATGGACGCCGCCGCGCTGCGGGCGCACCTGAACAAGCCGTTCGACGTGGCCAGCGACCACGGCGGCGGCAGCTGGCGGGTGCTGATCGTCCCGGTCGGCGGCACGTCGCAGCCGCGCACCGGGCAGGGCCGGACCGGCGCCGCGGCGACGGCGCAGCTGGCCGGCGTCGTGGTCGCCGCGTCCCTCGACGACGTGTCCACCACCACCGACCGGCTGAGCACCGGCTTCCTGCTGATCGGCGCGGTCGTCGCCGCGCTGCTGGGCGTGGCCGGCTGGTTCGCGGTCCGCGCGGGCCTGCGCCCGCTGCGCAGGATCGAGGCGACGGCCGCCGAGATCGCCGCCGGCCGCCCGCTGTCCCACCGCATGCCGGAGGCGTCGCCGCGCACCGAGGCCGGGCGGCTGGGCACCGCGCTGAACAGCATGCTCGCGCAGATCGAGTCGGCGTTCGCGGCGCGCGCCGAGTCCGAGGGCCAGATGCGGCGGTTCGTCGCCGACGCCAGCCACGAGCTGCGCACCCCGCTGGCCGGCATCCGCGGCTTCGCCGAGCTGTACCGGATGGGCGCGCTCGCCGACGACGCCGACGTCAAACGCACCATGGCCAGGATCGAGAACGAGGCGGTCCGCCTCGGCGGCATCGTCGAGGACCTGCTGACCCTGGTGCGGATGGACGAGCAACGCCCGGTGCAGGTGGCGCCGATGGACCTGCGCACCCTGGCCGTCGACGCGCTGCACGACACGACCGCGCTGGACCCCACCCGCGAGGTCACCCTCACCGGCCCCGGCGACCCGGACACCGCGCCGGGACCGGCGCCGGTGCTCGGCGACGAGGCCCGGCTGCGCCAGGTCGTCGCCAACCTCGTCGGCAACGCGGTCGCCCACACCCCGCCCGGCACCCCGGTGCGGATCGGCGTGGGCACCCGCGACGGCCACGGCGTCCTGGAGGTCTCCGACAGCGGCCCCGGCCTCCCGCCCGAGCAGGCCGCCCGGGTCTTCGAGCGCTTCTACCGCGTCGACGCGTCCCGCAGCCGCCACCAGGGCGGCGGGGCCGGCCTCGGCCTGTCGATCGTGGCCGCCCTGGTCACCGCCCACCACGGCCACGTCGAACTCGACACCCTGCCCGGCAAGGGCGCCACGTTCCGCGTGCGCCTCCCGTCGTCCCGCCAGCCCTGACGGCCCGGGCCCGGATGCGGGCCGCGGGCCGTCACCGGCGTGCTCCGGCCCGGCTCAGGAGGCCTGCGCCGTCGGCATGATCGTGACCTGCTGGAGGTTCACCCGCGGCGGCAGCGACACGAGGAAGCCGATCGTCTCGGCGACATCGTGGGGCGTGAGCCACTCCATGGTGTCCTTGGCGCCCGCCAGCCAGTCCAGTGCGCCCTGGTCGGTGACGTGGTCCTGGAGTTCGGTGCCGACGATGCCCGGCTCGATCGCCGCGACCCGCACGTTCTTCGGGCCCAGTTCCACCCGCAGATGGCGGGAGAGGTGGGTGACGTACGCCTTGGTGCCCGCGTAGACCGCGAAGGTCGGGAAGATGTTCTGGGCCGCGATCGACGACGTGTTGATCAGGTCGGCCACGCCGCGCTCTCCGGCGGTCCGCACGAGCTGCGGGGTGAACGCGCCGATGGCGTTCATCAGCCCGGTGATGTTCAGGTCGATCTGGTGCTGCCACTGGTCGACGGCCAGCTCCTCGACCGGGGCCGGGAGCATGATGCCGGCGTTGTTCAGCAGCAGGTCGGCGCCGCCCAGCTCGGCCGCGACCCGGTCGGCGGCCGCCTGGACCGCCGCCTTGTCGGTGACGTCCGCGGCGATCGCCGTGGCGTTGCCGCTGTCCTTCTCGATACGGGCGACCAGGTCGGTCAGCCGGTCGGCCCGCCGGGCCAGGACGACGACGTGGGCGCCGAGCGCGGCCAGCTTCGCGGCGGACGCCTCACCGATGCCGCTGGAGGCGCCGGTGACGACCGCGACGCGGCCCTGGAGCGGCTGGGGGGAGGTCTGCGGAGACATGGTGGGCACCTTCCGGAACGGGGAACGGGGTGTGCCGCCGGGTGGCCCCGGGCACCTCTCCAGCACACCAGCCCGGCGCCCCGGCCAGGGGGCCGTAGCTGGCCCCGCTCCGGCTGGTACTCGCAGGGCCACGTTCGCGGGGGACATCCCCGCCCGGCGTGGTCACACTGGAGAGGTGGACCGCAGCAAGGAGATCGCCGACTTCCTCCGTTCCCGGCGCGCCGCCATCACCCCCGACCAGGCGGGACTGCCCGCCGACGGGCGGGTGCGCCGGGTGCCGGGACTGCGGCGGGACGAGGTGGCCCGGCTCGCCGGGGTGAGCACCGAGTACTACACGCGCCTGGAGCAGGGGCGAGCCGGGCATCCGTCGACCGAGGTCGTGGCGGCCCTCTGCGACACCCTCCGGCTCGACGCGTCCGAGCGCGAGCACCTCACCGACCTGCTGATCCCGGATCCCCGGGCCACCCGGCGCGCGCCCGTCAGGCCCCAGCGGGTCCGGCCGGGGCTGTACCTGATGCTCGACACCCTCAGCCACGTACCGGCGTTCATCACCGGCCGGCGCACCGACGTGCTGGCGGCCAACCAGCTGGCGAAGGCCGTGATCACGGACTTCGACGCGCTCCCGGCGAACCGGCGCAACCTGGCGCGCTACCTCCTGCTCGACCCGCGGGCCCGCGAGACGGTGGGCGACTGGGAGAAGATCGCCGCGGAGACCGTCGCCATGCTGCGGCTGGAGGCGGGCCGGTACCCGGGCGACCGCCAGCTGGCCGACCTCGTCGGCGAACTCACCCTCCAGTCACCGGAGTTCTCGGGATGGTGGAACGACCATCGGGTACTGCGCCGCACCCACGGCGCGAAGCGCTACCTCCACCCGGTCGTGGGGGAGATCCACTTCCACTACGAGTCCTTCCAGGTCCCCGGCGACGCCGAGCAGACGCTGTGCGTCTACAGCGTCGAGCCCGGCTCGGAGAGCGCCCGGGCCCTGGACCTGCTGCGCAGCTGGACCGCTCCGGCGATCGGCGCACCGGACGCCCGGCCCGTGCCCTGACCGCCGCGGTCCCCTCTCCTCCCATCGTGGCCCGCGCGCCCCGCGAAGAACAAGACTGCGATTTTCCCCGCGAAACGGCCACCATCGAGGCATGACGTCGCCTGCTGAACGCCTCACGCACGTCCGATGGATCGCCGGCGGGACCGGGACCGGCAAGAGCACCGTCGCCCGGTTGCTGGCCCTGCGCCACGGCCTCGCGGTCTACGACGGCGACCGCGCCGAGCACGCCTGGCTGCCCCGCACCACACCGCAGCGCCACCCGCACCTGTCCGCCGCGCGCAACCGCCCGCCGGGCGCGAACTGGCGGGACCGCACGCCCGAGGAGGTGTTCGCCACCATGGCGAGCCTGCACGGGGAGACGGTCGGCTTCCTCGTCGAGGACCTGCTCGCACTCGCCGCCGACCGCATGACCCTGGTCGACTACTTCGGCATCCTGCCGCGCCATCTCGCACCGCTGCTGATCGACCCCGCGCACGCGGTCTTCCTGTTCCCCACGCCGGACTTCCGCCGCCGGGTCCTCACCGCCCGCTACGCCGACCCCGACCGCGCCCGTGCCACCTGGGGCGACCTCGACCCGGCCGCCACCCTCGCCAAACGCCTGTCCCGCGACGCCCTCTGGGACCAGGAAGTCCGCATCCAGGCCGACCGCCTGGGCCTGACCACCCTCGTCGTCGACGGATCCGTCCCGGCGCCGGCGCTCGCGGACACCGTCGCACGGCACTTCGGCCTGTCCGGCCCGAACTGACCTTCTCCGCCGGGCTGTTCCCCCGCAGCCTCGCGCGGGGCGGCTGTCGCTACGGGAAGAAGCGGCCGGAACTCGGGTGGTCCTGGGCCGCGTCGACGCACACGTTGGCGCCACTGATGCCGCTCGCGCGGGGCGAGAGCACGAAGCACGCGGTGTCGGCGACCTCCTGGAGCGTGACGAGCCGCCCGCGGGGAAAGTCCTCCCGGGCGAACCGGGCGAACTCCTCGGGCCGGTTCTCCCGCACCCAGGCCCAGCCGCCGCCGTCGAACTCCACGGATCCCGGGCTCAGCGCGTTCACCCGGATGTTCCGCGGCCCCAACTCCTGGGCCAGCGTGGCCGCCAGGTGGATCTCCGCGGCCTTCGCCACCGCGTAGGACGACCGCGGTCCGGCCTTCCAGCCGGTGATCGACGCGATGACCAGCGCGGCCCCGCCGCCGCGCCGTTCGAAGTGCGGTACGGCGCGGCGGATCGCGTGCGCCGCGTGGCCGGCGTTCAGCGCGAAGGTGTCCGCCCAGTCCTGCGGGGTCGACTCCAGCAGCCCGCCGCCGAACGATCCGCCCGCGTTCGCCACGAGCAGGTCGAGACCCCCGAGCCGCTCGGCTGCCTCGTCCACGGCCCGCCCGAGCTGCTCGGGATCCTGGACGTCCGCCACCACTCCCGGCACCCCGCACGCCGCCAGCCGTTCGCGGTCCCGCCCGCACACCACGACCGAGGCGCCCTCGGCCACCAGCGCCTCGGCGATCGCCAGCCCGATGCCGTGACTGCCCCCGGTGACGAACGCGGCCTTGCCGCGCAGCCCAAGATCCATGCGGCACACGGTCTGACCGAGCCGCCCGCCGTTCAAGATCCGGCTTCCCCGTCCTCCTCGCCGGTGCCACGGCCGCCCCACCAGAAACAATCACGCGTGCATTTTCCTCTGGTATACCCGCACACCTCCCGTCCCTCCCTCTAGCCTGACGATCAGGAACGACCACGGACGGTCGTCAACCACACACATGTCGTGCGCGGTTGACGGCTGCCAGGAACCACGACGAGGTGGTACGGCATGACGGAAGAAGGTCGGCTGGCCGCGGAGCCCGAAGAGGACGACGACATGGAGTTGGACGACGACTCCGCGAACGGCCTGTTGCGCAGCTTCGGCCGCCAGGTCAAGGCCCTGCGCATCCGGGCGGGCATGTCGAAGGCCCAACTCGGCGCCGAACTCAACTACAGCGAGAGCCAGATCGGCTCGATCGAGATCGGCCGCCGCGTGATGCAGTCCGACGCGATCGACCGGTGCGACGAGGTACTGGACGCCGGCGGCGTGCTCGTCGCCATGAAGGAGCAGGTCGAACGGGCGGGCTTCCCCAAGTTCTTCCGCGATGCGCGGAGGTATGAAAGTCAGGCCGTGGAGCTGCACGCGTACGACACGCAGGTCATCAACGGGCTCCTGCAGACCGAGGATTACGCGCGGACGGTGCTGCGGATGCGGAGGCCGCGCACGCGGGGCGACGTCATCGACCAGCAGGTCGCATCCCGGGTCGCGCGGCAGGACATCCTTGAGCGGAACCCGCTGCCCGACATGAGCTTCGTCCTGGAGGAGGCCGTCCTCCGGCGGACGTTCCGGGACTCAGTGATGATGCGGGCGCAGTGGCAGCGACTGCTGGACGTGGG
>Ga0123352_10014917_pt1 | contig 12377 bp, 12 predicted proteins | sample TergutLab28metaG_FD_89700 | JGI IMG/M metagenome (GOLD analysis project Ga0123352, IMG submission 89700) | Labiotermes labralis P1 segment gut microbial communities from Petit-Saut dam, French Guiana - Lab288 P1 | ecosystem: Host-associated > Arthropoda: Insects > Digestive system > Gut ... | reverse complement strand
TTGCTCTGGTACGAGTTAAGTTGTGGTTTGGCTGGGGTGGTGTGGTATCCGGATGCAGGCTGAAGCACAACTCATGAAATAACTCAACAAATAAGTCGCAAGCTCCTGAGGATGGATGTACTATCATCCGAAACATGTTGAGCAGTAAATAATGAAATAATAAAGCAAGTGACATCAAGTTGGTCTCTCTTTATTCAACTATCAAGATGATGCATGGTCCAATAAACATAAGAAAAAACTAAACCATATCCATGTACAAAACCAATATGAACTCTCTAAAGTAATTTAAACTTCTAGAGTTCTTGCAGTAAGGTTGGACAAAACAGCTATTTATCTACCAACACTCCAGTTTAGAGCTGTTCTCGAATTGTACAACACCAACATAGTATTATGATAAACACACATGTAAATACAGAACTGAATAGTTACCACAACCCAACCCACTCACAGTCTTTGATTTCATTACAGTTCTTTCTTTGGCAAACAGCTTTGAAAAGAAGTACATTTTTATACATATATATAATAATTTATACAAAGTTAGCCGTGTTTTGTCATTCATGAGAGAAGCACCACAGCAGCACAAGTGGCTGCCTTAACACACAAATACTTTTTGTTAATAAGGGAACTCCATCCCCTCCCTTAACTCAACACCTGGCATTAAAAATACAAAGTTTAAATTTACCAGTAAGATTTTAACAGTCCAGTACATTCATATTCCTGACTACTGTTTCTCACTTAATTCAATGAGAGTAATCAACATATAGTTTTTAAGTTTTATTGAATAATATTAGAAGATGAAAAAAAAAATAAACTATTTAATATAGACTAGGAAATGACTGCAGTAGCCTTCAAACACTGTGGTGTTGATTGTCACAAACCGAAAATTCTGGTTAGATCGTGACTAAGTAACAGCACTGAGAAGCACGTTCAAATTTGTAAGACAGAAAACAAATTTTAAATATACACAAATAAATATCATTGTAATAAATCAAAACAGTACAGTACTTTGCTACCTGTACATTTGTTTTTTACATGTGTATTTAATCCCTTGTGACACCACATACATTATCCCTGCAGGCATATCTTTCCATTATCTTTTGATGTCTGTGCATATTCCTTTCTATGGGGATCATTATCATGGTAAATGGCAATAAATTATAATACAAAATCAGGGTGTTTAGCAGAATGCAGAGCAGGGAGCTGCACTACTAACACATACAACAAACCACCCAATGAACACAACCATGTGAAAAGAGTAACAGTAAAACGTTACACTTGAACACTAGTCTCTGTCATTTCATTTCCATACAGTGAAAACATTCAAAGCATTTCACATCTAGTAAGAGGAATTGGGTGGGTGAACACACACTGTTGAATCAATACAAAAGATTACTTCACAGTGGTAAACATATTTTCTGCTGGTAACTGCTGCAATTATTGTCACATAATAGCCCAGTTCAAAAGGTAGAAACTTCAGCATAAGTTCTTGTTCCACACATTCACTGTTTAGAGTCTATCAGAATTTCTGATGATAAATAAGTATATCCTAGATAAACATTACCATATACAAATGCGCACAATCACACAAGGTGTAAGATTGTTCTGTCACATCAACGCATTGTGTTAAAATGAACTCATAGCATAAGACGGTAGTATTAATGTCCCACAAATGTACCAATATTTTTGCATTTTAAAATGATGCCAGGAAAGAAGCATTACTTTGATTATACTGCTGACTTTCTGAAGTGCACATGGGCAAGGATATGTTGTATAAGTGACAAATGTAATTATTATGGAATTTCCTGCTTCTAAGACTTGATTCTTTATGAAATACCCTTCTAAATGTTATCAAACAGCAGAAAATTTGCATAAATGGTGTGCCATGTTAGTTGTCACTTCTGGCACAGGAATTTGGGGACAATAGTTCAGACCTGTGCAGGGTATTCCATTTGCCTCTTTACCCCTCCACTGTCCTACCCTTCCTGAAGGCCTGAAACTGGTTTTGGTTCACTCCTGGTTTAGCTTTCAAAGGGTTAAGCTAACCGCAAAGAAATGAATGACTTCAACATGATAGAACCCGATAAGAAGAAACAATGTGACATGAAAAGATGTTACACTCAATCTCTGGCTAATGATTTGATATCTACTACAACACACAAGTTGTCTATTATTGACTGAGGACAGAAGAAGTGCAAGGACAGAGAGACCGATTTAAGAAATTGTCTACAGAATTTAAAGTGTTTACTGATGGCTTAGATAATGGCATCATAAAATGTATAAAATAGGACTTATGATTGTTGTAGGTGGTGATGGTAATATTAATTACCTCTCAGAGAATGATATGAGGAAACAACTGGATGCTATGTTAATCTCATATAACCTAACCAACAGGGCAGACTTCCTCACAAGAATTCAGAATAAATCCAGTACCGTAATTGACAACATATTTATAGATACTCTTCATGTTAGTAAATTTCTCATTACTCCCGTGGTCATTGGGCTCTCAGATGATGCCCAGCTCCTAACCATTAACGAAATAAATTTAAACAAACAAACATGCCACACTAAAATTTTTGGGAATGTAAATAAAAACTCAATAATAAAATTCCAAATTAAATTAAGCTACAAATTGTGGGATAATGTCTTTAACAGTGATAATGGTAATAATGTTGACTTTTAATTCTTTTCTCAACTCTTATCTTGGAATAGTTTATTCAAGCTTCCCTATAAAAATTTAATAAGAAAACCAATAAATTCATTTTACTCATTGGAGGAAGATTTTGCTTGGAATTCCAATAGAGATCTTGGCTCAGTGTAATCATTTTAAAAGTACACATCTAAATATTCTTAAACATAATATTATTACTTTTAATTTGAATCCTTAACTCTTAGGTATATTTATATAACTACACGTATATCTAGATGTAGTGGGAAATTCCACTTCCAATTTGTCTGTAAATTTTGTAATGTTATATATTACATTGTATTGTGTGGATGTCTGTATATTATAAGTTGTGTTGCAAATTGTAATCTGTAATTGATGTGTCCAATGTTACATATGTGACTGAATGGATAAACCAAACCAAACCAAATAAAAAGCCCTGGAGAGAAGATGAAATTAAAGTTATGTGTCAAAATAAAAAAAAATCTGAATTTATTTAGCAGCACCAATTCAGAAATTAAAAAATAATTACAAAACATATTGTAAAGGTCTGACTAAAGCTATCACAAAAGCTAAACAAAACTTGGTATAATAAGCACACATTAGCTTCTAACAACTAAGCTAAAACAATAAAACTAAAACAATCTGAAACATTATTAAACTGAAACTAACAGATAAGGTAATATAGAAGATATTGTTTCAGCAGTGGTAATGATGAAAATTATGAGTTTCAGGATATTTCTGATTCCTTCAATAATCTCTTCCTTTTAATAGCTAATAAAAATCACTCTAAATATAAAAAATAGTAATAATCATAATAAAGAAAGGTACCAATAACTTGTATTATTTATCACAACTATTTAGTGATACATTATCAGATATAAATTTTATTAAAATATAGCCAACTAATTGCACCAATATGTGATTCTAAAGTCTTATTTACACATTAAAACATGTCACTTGGTTAAAATACTTCCTACAACTCCTACATGTTTCAGTCTGTCAAGACCATCTTCAGGGAGTTTTGTTTTGCCTTATTTAATGAAGTTGCTAATGCTTCTATGCTTAATATATATGGTACTGCAGCAGCATGTGTGTAGCTGTGTAGGTTGTACCTGTGCTCCTTTGCTGTTGTGCGTCCTGTACTGTTATATATATAAGACTATTGGAACACACGAATAATAATAATAGTTATGGAACAATTTGGCTTTAGATCTAAATTTTCAACAAAAGCGGCCTCTTACAGCCTTATTTCAGAAGTCTTAAATGTTTTAAATAACAAACACATAATTAGGGGTATTTTCTGTGACCTCACTAAGGTTTTTGACTGCTTTAATCATGGTATCTTGCTGTCAAAATTAAAGTATTATGGTAAAACAGGTACATTTTACTCATGAATTAAATCCTATATAGAAGATAGACATCAGAGGGTAAAACTAGTAAATAATCTTTCTCCATCTTATGTTTATTGGACCGTGCATCATTGTGAGAGTTGAAGAATAAAAGACCAACTTGATGTCACTTGCTATTTTATTTCACTTCTTATGGGCTCAACATGTTTCGGACATTAATATATCCATCATCAGGAGCTTGCGACTATTCTGTTGAATTACCACATTGGTCGTATTGTTCTTGGTTCGACGTATGGTGGAGTTTCGGTGTGGTTGGGTTGGAGTGGTATCCGTGTTGCAGGCTTCTGATGATGGATATATTAATGTCTGAAACATGTTGAGCACATAAGAAGTGAAATAAAATAGCATGTGACATCAAGTTGGTCTTTTATTCTTCAATCTTTCTTCAGTTGGGGAATAGTAAAGCATTGTGTGCTTTATGGTTCAATACTTGCACCATTGTTCTTGTTCTTGCTCTATATTCATGATATAACTTAATGAAAATAACAAGTACTCAAGACAACAATAAATCCAAATTAGTTTTATTTCCAGGTGATGAAAGTTTAATCACATTACATTACAAGCAATATAGATCCTTTTCAGCTCCACTACACTTTTTAAATCTTATATTGATTATCATTTCCCCTAACTTCGATTTCTATAGAATTATTCTGAGAGCACAGAACAGCATGGACACTCACATTGGGTAGTGACTAAAAATTCACAAAGGAATTATTTCTCTTTTGAATTTAGATAATTTGTTAACAAATATACTGTGTAAGTAAATGAATAACACTGGACACATATTGCTGGCCCTCAACCTCTTACTGGAAAATAACTGACTGACTTCAGTTATGGAGAGGTTCATATTGTTACAAGAGCAATGAAAGGATATCATCAAGTTGTAACTGCCTGTCAACTTGTGCTGCTGATCTTGCTTTACAAAACCTAAGAATTCTCCTGTCCATAATGGAATAAAAGTAAAAAGTTGTAATTTATTCAGCCCATAAAGGAGGATATTCTTGAAGTTCAATATCATCAGCCTATTATAAAGTGGATGAGATATTTGCAAGGAAAATATGCCATGAAATGCGTTGTAGTATGCCAGACAACTACAAAGAGGTTAACAGCATGTGCTGTATGGCTGGCTTACAATTTTGATTCTTGGATTTCCTTCTTAGCAGACAGAACAAGACTTAGTTCTTCATTTATGTAGCAATGTATACAGGCCAATAAATTATGGTAACATTAGAAGCCCAACTTTCATAATAATGTTATGAAGATTTCAGAGGCTATATGGACACAAATTCTGCATTCAATCACAGTTATGAATAAAACTGCAATTATCATTTTTCATATATAATTTTAAAAAGAATAATTACTTAGTGAATGTTACCAGAATTGGTATGGAGAGGCTGTGTACCATTACCAATGCATACATGTTACATTTTGGTGATAGTGTGTGTGCAATTGAGGCTGAATGTTTATCTTTTGTCTGTGTTCCTTTGACTAAAGAGGTCTCCAGACAGTTAAGATGGAGAAATGACACTACTAGCTGTTAGAATTTGCAGACTGTTTTTGTTATGTAGGTCTGTATAGTTCATATGTCTTGAATACAAATAAAGCATATCAGTTCATCCAAGTTATTTAATGTTACTGAAAGGAAGTTAAAATCTGTTATGCTGTGTTCTTAATGATGAACTTGATGTGAAAGGAAACAGTCATGACTGCCACAATTATTTCTCTTGAACACTGAGTAAAATCATGAAAATCTGACTGACACTAGTTGGTCTGTGAGCCCAAGAAATTTAAGAGTCTACTACAATAGCAGATTTGGTGTGAGACTTTAAAAATTACAAACAGAAATATATATTTAAATACAATGTAAATTAATTTATATAAAGTGTAGTTATACTCACATGGTACACGTGTGACATACTTCTTTCCTGTCATCAGAGTTAATAAAACTTTCTAGTAGAAGTATTCTGAAAGTACCCCTCTTAATATATGGAAGTCTGTGCAAGAAAATGAGTGTATGGAGTATCAAACACTGTCTGCTCCTGTGACACAACATTCAGGTTTTGTACTGTTGAATGTCCTGAGATGAACAATCTGTTCCTACATGCGCACACACACACACAGATTCACACATCTCTCAACCAGCTGTCTCACTGAAGATAAGCAGGAGGTACAAAGAGTGCATCAAGATGGAATGGCAAAAATAAACTCAAATGGAGCTAATACCATAACCAGCTGTCTCACTGAAGATAAGCAGGAGGTACAAAGAGTGCATCAAGATGGAATGGCAAAAATAAACTCAAATGGAGCTAACACCATAATGTATAGAAGCATTAATATTGCTGTAATTAGTTGAAACATGTAAATTTAATACATGGTAAATTACTAACACTATTTATATTTACAGAGCATTTATGTTTGTGCATGGTCAATGTGGGTAGGCCATACTTTTACACAAGTATATCCCACGCACACTAGAACAAAAATCGTTCTTCAGCATCAAATTTAATCATATCAAACTAATGGGAATGAGGAAAATGAATGGCAAAAGACATGCATAATCAGATGCTGTGTATCTGATTTACTGTTCCCCCCCCCCCATCAATATATAAATGCTGTCTGTCACATGAGACATGCACAAGACATGGTGATTTAAGGGTGTTGCTGCCAAACAACAAAAATGTTTAATCACATCTACATGAGCAGCCTCAAAAGTAATTACAAAAAACAAATATGACTTCATTATTATTTACACTGCCACTATTCTACATACTTACAGAATTCTCACTTTTTTTGCCTGCCTTAGCCTACCCAAAAAAAAAGGCACCACATTCTGAAGTTGTGGCACATGAAATGCAAGACTGATCATGCAATATAAGATCTCAGCCATTGTAAATAATAGTAATACTGCTAGGGACTGCAGGTTGGAAAAGATGCATGTGACTAGAAAATCTGGGGACAAAAAAACTGACCAGGCTAGGGCCCGAAATTGGGACATCATGTAGTAGTAGTAGTAGTAGTGGTAGTAGTAGTAGTAGTAGTGGTAGTGATAGTGGTAGTATATAACAACAGTTATGTCAAATTATCTGCCCAAGTGTGATAATGACATTGTTTTATAGGGTTACAGGTATATTTTTGGAAAATGTATCTATAAAAATATTCCATAGCAACAAATTTTATTTCTTTTAAGATTCATTGCAATTCAAGGTATAGTTTGTGTTTATTACAGTCTGCTAGGATAGTTTTACATGTAAGTATTGTATCATTACAAAATGGGTTCAATTTAATTTTTAAATAACTAGTGTACCCATCAGGAATATTAGGTTATCTGAATGGGAAGTGGTATCAAAAGAAGATCCAACATGTACGTCATAAAACCGACAGGATGGAACAATGATAAAATATAGACATGCTAATTAATGTTCTCAGAATATTATTCTGCTGTCTACTAGAACAAGTGAATGGAACACTTCTCCTATTTTAGACGTAATTACCCAAAATAATTTCAGTGTATGAATGATCATCACTTTGAGATGGATTAAGAATAGCATGAAATAAATAAAATCCAAAATGAGGAACGTATGTTAGCCATACTGCTAGAAAAGTTTGAGCACGTTTCTGCTGGTGGACTGTGAAAAATCGGTAATAAAATAACACACGACTAGTATCTAATATGAATAAAAGAAACAAAACTAGAAAAAGTATCCTGTAGTATGCACATGACGTCACTCTGCAAGTAGAAGAAAGCAGAGAATACAAGTGAAATGGAGAAAGTTTATTTTTTTGGTTTTGATGCCATGAAGACTGGAAATGTAATTGCCAATATTACAGAGGAACTTGCTGCGTTCATCCATCCCTTACGATGGAGGCAGCAGGTTTCTGCTGATCAGTACTTCTACCAGGCTACAGTATCACAAACCAGAAGACATTAAACTCCGTGGCGTCATATCCCAGATGACAGTTCACTTCCAGGTCATTACTATTAGAACCCCCAAATCTCACAGTGATATTTAGATCTGGAATTATTGATGTTCTTGACTTACAAAAACTGTAAGTACATAATATCTCACCTTATTCAAATTTGGGACCTTAAACACATTCCTGCAGATTTAAACATTTGATCTAAAGGTAACAAAGATAACCTAAACCTCCAAAACCCGCATCATAGATGCAGTACAGCAAGATTTGCTAATCATTCACCCTCATGGTTAGGCCAAAGAAAAACCACAAATGTCATGTAGGCCATCATTCCTCGATGACATCATTACTGAAATACAGAATTAGCTATGTAAGTTCTTCATTGTTATGCAGTATGCTGGTCCCCATTTGTCATGCAAGAATGATGAAATCCCCCTCCCCCATAATGTCTACTGTAACATATGGTATTACCGTAAGCATAAAAACTATAAACTGCAGGTCACTTATTATGGATATGCCAAACACAAAACCACAATTCTTATTAATTAATATATTTCAACCTGGATTTCATTTGTAAAATTCGTAGATAAGGGACTGACTGCATCACGTTCTTGTAGATGATGTAGTTTCAAGGTCTCCACAAAAGTGTGTAGAAATCAAGAGCCCAGTATCAAATATGTACCTATGTAAAGAATTCCAAACAAGAGAATGAGGATTACAAAATGCCGAAGGCAGAATACTATAACACACCACTCAGATGACCTATGATTTCCATTATCACAATGAGAACTAATGTATCAAATTTTTACAAATAAATTTTATTTAATCAGTATTTTAAAATTATTTATATTATCTACACTCGCCATTACAACTGCACTTTGGGTACTGAATTCTGTCAGTCAAACAGAAGAATCTGACCATTTGCCCAGATTTTCAGTACCCATCTATTGCTAAGCTGCAATATTTTATGTAGTTCAAACTTACCAATCAACCCTCTGTTAAGTGCAAAATTTTGTGGAGTATAAACAAGATGCTTCATCCAAGTTCACATTTCTTACCCATATTACAATGTGTGTTCCATCTAGAACCTTCCAAAGAGATTCTCATCAGACATGTGGAGTCCTAATTATGCATGTAACATGACTGGTATTCAGCTTGTTTTACGAGCTTGCTGCATACCACATGGAACTCCGAGCAATGAGACATAGTCCTGTGAATCACGCACGCACACACACACACACACACACACACACACAAACCGCTTGCATAGATTGTGACATCAACAAACAACAAAAACAAAGAATAGCAATAAATTATGCAAAAGTCTGCGCATTTTTGTTCCCATTAGAATTCCATATACAGCTAATATGATGGTGTATGAGCATGTTTGGTCTGCACTGACTGATAATGTGACTTCATTATCTATACCTTCACTTTAAAAAATCCTGTCCAATTTAACAGACAAAGGATCATAGTGGTCAGGTTACCTGACAAACTCGTATACAGCACAAACAACTTGTGCATGAATTTGTACAAGACAGTAACACGGTTGCCAACACTCTTGCATTACATATCCTCTACATCACACCCAACATATGTGCTACTTTCAGTGGAACTGGCTCACAGTGAGGCACAGTGTATTCAGTGGGCACAAGTGACGCAATGAGCCACATACAGTTTGTAATGTACCAAACTAACAACCATGCAGCAGATCATGAAATGACACCATACTGGTTGAACAGTTACTGGTATCATCCTGTAGTGTTTTCACTACACGTTTGAATCAAGAGCTACAAGACTGCTGCCTGGCACTACCAAAATGCACTGTTAAAGTTGAGACAGCGACATGATATGACTGATCTTGTACTCAAACACACGAATACTGTCACTGCCTTTGTCATATTACAGTAGGTAGGCAACTTTTGGCAAAACCCTCTTATCATCCAACTCTTAACTCCCTGCAGCTCATAACTCTGTTATTTTATATGGGTTATGATCAACTTGCTGGCTGGTGCTGGATGAGTCTGCATGCCTGCTGAGAGTTCCATGGCCTTCTATCATTGCTGAAGCCATGTGGCAGTGGTCTGTGACTATGAAGGGGGCATGTCCAGACTCCCATCCACCGTGGGAAATAGCTGCATCTCTGCTAGCTACATTCGGTTGTTCACAGCACGGTGATCTAGCAGGAGGCACCATCACTGTGCCAGTGAGTAGGGCCCTTTCAGTAGAAATCAGAGGACTCGAGGGTCTTGCACTGCTTACTCAGAGTCGCGTACTGCCCATGGTTGGGTCCAAGCATTGCAGAGGCTCCAGAGGACCCGAAGTGCTCAGACCCTCCCCCGCCGTGCAGTCCCTGGTCATAATGGGTACCGTGCTGGGACTTTTCCTCGCGGGAACTCCTGCCATCTCTGTAACAGAAAACAACCCACAACTCTACTACGAAGTCACACACACAACCTAAAAGTGACACTAGGCTGTCAAAATGATGGGGTAAGTATCAAGTTCAGCGGAGTGCCATCTTGTGAGTATTTAAAGAAACATTCATAAATCTTCTCTCAAAGTGAAATAACCATAGTAACAGAGATGTTCAAGGAACTCAGAGACAAAATGTTCTGTACAGGAACTAAATATGACAACAATGCATCAGAGAAATAAGAAATGATACAGCATTACAAACGTATACACAGAGAAATATTATGGATTGAACTTGTAAAGACAATCAGATAATACTGTTTATTTTTTGTCTCTGAAAATATATGCTATTTAGATAGTTTCTTCTTACTCAATTATGATTTCAGCATCCTTCAATTTAACTGCATGAGTTTAAAATAATATTTTAAAGTGTTCAAATTAAGCATATCATGTGTTAAGGGTTAATGAACAACTGCTGAGCCATAAAACAAAGCAGTTTCCCTCTACCACATGCCTAATCAGAAGCTGTCCAGTTAGAAGTTTGTGACACTCTCTTGTATTTTCCCATTGTTAAATAAAATCAAGACAATCTCATAAGGCTGAGATTCCTTCAGTAAAAACACATCCATGCAAGGAACAGAGTGCAGGTATGTGTCATTCAACAGTTCATCATTTGTTTATAACTGCAGCCAATACAGATTAAAAAGTGAGAGACATTGTGATATTTGAAACTTGTGGTCACAGTGTAGGAACACTTTCAACATGACTGCAATATCTACAAACTGGCCTTCAAGAACACTCTATGAAAACTTCTTATAAAAAAATGCCTTTTATTGAATAAATGAATTTATGTCTGGTAATTACTATGAAGAAGAGTTCAAATTTTTAAGGAATGAAAGATCAGGAACTGCAAAAAAATAGTCAACTTCATATTACATACATATACAAAATTTTACACACAATAATTTGTAATACTCATGTTGTAAACTGTACATAGCTGTTAGATTATGACAGGATTGCACTGTGCAACTGAATTTTTGTAATATGTTGTACTAAACTGACCAATTTCATATTCAGTTCAACTTAGTTCAAATAATGGATCTGTGAAATGTGAATTATGTAAATGTAAATGTAAACACTGTGTATTAAACCAGCCATCAAACTGTGCAATGATACTTCAAATTTCAGCACATTATCATCACCTGATAAAGCAAAAGTTCATTACCTATAGTTTGAAAACTTGCCTAAAGCACATAAAGAAATTAAATTTGTCATTCATAGACGGAACTGCAGCAAGAACAGGACGAGCAATGTTTGATGAAATCCTTATTGTTTTACTGACACCGAATGTTATTACCTTGACTTATATCTAACACTGCCTCCAACTAGTAAAATTCACTGTGTGGGGAAAAAAGTCACTTTTTCCATTTCCTGCATAATTTTTACCTTTTCGTGTTTCTATGCCTGATATGGCTAAAATCTTTATCCTAACTCATCTTACAAAAGACATGTTTAAAAATGCACTCATATGTATCAAGATAATGCATCTGTTTCTTTTGGAATGAGCCTTACTGTCTTCCATGCATCTGGTCCAACAGCTCAAGGTTCTCTGGTTTTATCACAATAATTTTTTTAGGTTTTAGGCTATTTGTTCTTTGCTTTTTTGCACAGGCAATGCCCATTTCAGTTGTAATTTCACCAGTGCTGACTATCCAGTTGTCCCAGATGTGCTGACTGCTCTGGTTCCTAACCATAGCATAGTCAATGACTGCTCAATATCTGCATAATCAACAAAACTCCTCTGTCCTTATTTAAAACATTCCACAAACATAAATTTTCCTATGGTTTAAGCATTTACTGACCGCCTCTGTGGTCTAGTGGTCAGAGTTTCTGGCTACAGATACAGAGGTCCCGGGTTCGATCCCCGGCGCTACCAGATTTTCTGAGTAGTAGTGGGTCTGGAACGGGGTCCACTC
>Ga0123352_10014916_pt1 | contig 12377 bp, 3 predicted proteins | sample TergutLab28metaG_FD_89700 | JGI IMG/M metagenome (GOLD analysis project Ga0123352, IMG submission 89700) | Labiotermes labralis P1 segment gut microbial communities from Petit-Saut dam, French Guiana - Lab288 P1 | ecosystem: Host-associated > Arthropoda: Insects > Digestive system > Gut ... | reverse complement strand
TCGGGTTCCATGAAATGCGGGGAATTTCTTGACTAGCTGCAAACCAGTTAGCTTCTCAAGAAGGACTCTGCACCATGGAGTAAGTAAGTAGGTAAGTAAGTAAAGTTTACAAATATGTACTATGTGATGTTCTTAATGTAGATGTGTACTTGTGTACTTTTATACTGTGTATGTCCCTGTAGCAATATGATTAGATTGGATGTGTTCAGAATAATTTGATTTGAGAACAAGGTGAACATTGTGTAAGGTAGATACAATACCATAAATTAGATGAACAATAATTTTGAAAGAGAGTATTCAGAAATGTTATACAGATGTGTAGTTACTGCAGAGAACTTGTCTTTACTTCAATTTGCTAAGAAAGAGCTGTAAAACCAAAATTGTTTTAAATTGGAAATCCACAGATATAGAGAGTAGAGATGCTGAGTGATGACATGTTAAATTCATTTCACAAGTTACTTCAATTAAGTTGTAACACTGAAATTTGGTATTAAACACCATTACGATCATCGGGTTAACTTTGAAATAAGCACTCATTTTAAAGGTAGATTGAAGAATTTGCTGCGGGTGATAGTGGAAAACCAGAAAGCCAAATGTAGGATACTATGAAATAGTAGGGAGAGAAGAACCAACTTACATGATTAGCACAAAAGGATTTTAAAATTTACAGAAGCTTGCTAAGGCTTAAATTTTGCTATTGCAATGGATCAGTTGAAATTAACGGAGATTTAACGACCATGAAAGCAGTGACAGACTGCACACGAAGTTATGAAGAAAGTGATATCTCAAATTGCAACTTGATCACAACAGTCTTGACAAAACAAGCCATAGGCTAATACATGATCCATTCTAATAATGTGTACTAAGAATGAACAGAAGGTAATTAACACGATACAAATGAGGTTTTTAATATGGTATGTTAGATGCCACATACATTATTTGGAACGCTAGATTCCATGAATGAAAGAAATTTACAATTGGAAGTTTTCTCAGTCATATGTCAGAGTGAATAAATTTGATTGGTGTTTAGAATGCTGTTTGTGAAATGGGTAATTGTAACCCGTTCACGAAAATGTTCAAAATTAAGCGGCGTAAGAAAGGATATTGCAAAAGATTTCAAGTTTATAAATGTTGGGAATAGGAAAATTAAGCACTGTTATATACATACGTACTGCTAATTTGCTGTTAAGTGTCCATGCTATACAACTGCAGTAAGCTGTAGAAGAAGAGAGGATAATTTAGCAAGTATATTGTAGTGTGTTTTAATTGTAGAGAGTGGGATTATGTAATTTTCAATATTACTTCTTGGTTACATGATTGAAATCCTGAAAATTAGTCAGGTTAATGTGAAGTGTGTTTAATTTCCCATTGCACTGAGTGAGGCTTACACAAGTTTACTGAGTTAAAAAAAAAATTTACACAAGATTACTGAGTGTAAGAAATCGTATGCAATTTTACTGAGCGTAAGAAAAGCTTACGCATGTTTACTGATTATGAGCAAAGGCTTACACAAGATTATTGAGTATAAGCAAAATTTGTGCATTTTTATTTCATAAGAGCATGGTTTACACATATATACTTATGTGTAAACTTCATTTATACTACCAATATGTACTATTTGATGTTGCTAGTGTAGATGTGCACTCGTATACTGTGTATGTCCCTGTAGCAATATGATTAGATTGGATGTGTTCAGATTAATTTGATTTGAGAACAAGGTGAATAATGTGTAAGGTAGATACAATTCCATAAATTAGAGAAACAATTATTTTGAATGAGAGAATTCAGAAATGTTATACAGATGTGTAGTTACTGCAGAGAACTTGTCTTTACTCCAGTTTGCTAAGAAAGAGCTGTAAAACCAAAACTGTGTTAAAGTGGTAATCCACAGATATAGAGATTAGAGATGCGGAGTGATGACATGTTAATTTAATTTCACAAGTTACTGCAATTAAGTTGTAACACTGAAATTTGGTATTAAACGCCATTACCATCATCTGCTTAAGTTTGAAATAAACTCCAATTGAATTTTGTTATGCGTCATTGTTTTTGGGGGGTCGACGTAGCTATTGGCTAACGGGCTATGTGGACCAGAGATCGAATGCAGTTTGGAATACAGAAGCATATTAGTTTAATTTATTGTTTACATATTAGTATTATTTTATGAGGAGGTGCATTTTACGAATTTATGGTCGTGCTAATGAGAGCAATTTATTGATTTTTTCGCCGTTTTTTAAAGAACGTGATATTTGGTTTGGTTTTGTGTGCATACATTTATATTATTTTAGTTTTATCCTGTTTTTACAAATTTTGCCTTTCCTAATGCATGTTTGAAGAACGTAATCGAATTGATATTAATTGAGGGACACGTATACACATTTACGAACTCATCAAACGTGTTTATGTATTCAACATAATACATTATAAGAATTTGTTTCGTACGATAAACTTACGTAATTATTGATTTAGTTTTTTTTATTTGATTTTTATTTGAAATCTTATACGAGGTATATTTCTTCTTTCTGTTGCATCTAATTGAGTGTCTCAATTATTGTAGTTTGGTGTATGTTGTGTGAATTTTTCAATATTCTGGGTTATAGGTATCTCATAAGCGTTCGTTCTTCTATATTGAAAACTAATGACAATTTGAACTTTAAATGATAATCTTATTGTCTAGTTTCTAAGTATATGTTGGAAGGTAACTTAAGACAATTTTTTCGGAGCATTATTTGTTCCTTGATAAGCTAAAGCAATCTCTGTACAGGCCTGGACAGGCACTGAGGGTTGCAGGAGGTTATGGCTGTCAGATATCAAGGTTGTCGACACGTGAATGTGTCAAGGTTTTCAGTTCTACGCACCGGCCGGCTTTACTCCCCAGAAAATAAACCTATTATAGTCATTGTCGACTCCAGGCAAAAAGTGCAGCCGGAAGGATTATGTCAATGAAAAATTCCAAAACTTCGTAATTTTGTAGCGCAGTCTCTCAACCAACCGCGCCACGGCGTTCTCCTCGTTGTTATGATATATATATTTAAAATGAATGGATTATAAGATTCTAAAAGTTTTCTTTTCTGCCTTTTATCACTTTAATCTTTACTGAAAATTTAATTGTTTTGTTTAATTCAATTTCTAAGTTTTCTGTCAAACAGTCTTCCCTTCTCCATTGACTGGTTTAGCCTTTCCCATTCTTTACATACCGTCCCATGTATTTCGTGTAGCTTTTGATTGAGGTGTTTTATGATTTTGTTTTCTAAATTGTGTTTTGTTTTTACTTCATTTTTTAATTTTCTCCAGTGAACTTCATATTTTCCGGTACACAAATGGGTGTTTCTGCTCCCATGGTAATCTAGTTTTCGTGTCCCTTTACATTTATTCCCTAAACATTCCCTTAACTCCCTCAGTAATGGCTATGAACAATGCTTGCTCTCGGTTCTCCACTAGTGTTCGTCAAAAAAATTGTAAAGTCAGTGTGTCCTCATTTCTCGTGGCAGTTACTTGAACTGCTGTTTCAACATTTGTACTGAACGCTGGAATTACCCATCTTTACCTTTAAATATTCTTAATAGACTTAAAGTGTTACCTAGTGGAATATATTCTGTTATATTGGCGTTATTGCTATGTGCGCCTAGGATCTCAGTTTCTAAATTATTACATAGATGGGCATGAGTACTTCGAGTATTTACTGCTGTGGTATACGTCCGCCGTGCTGATAGGGCGACGGTGTGGATTGACTAGCTTTTTTGTCTTTTCAGTCAACTCACTCTTTATGTAGCCTGCGTCGCCTCGAATTGCATCTCGATCTGTCTGCTCCCACCACTGTCCGTTCCTGTTGGTCTGTGTGCCGTGCGTCTCTGTTCAGCTGCTACAGTTTTCTGCGTGGACCGTAGGATTTGTCACTGAGAACTTTCTGTGATCCCTTCTTCCTTTATAAATTAGTTGTTTTTGTTGACAAATGCACTGTACGGCCTTGTCTTATTGGTCGTGTGCATTAATTCTTCTGGATTTATTTTTGTTGATGTGTATCTGAAAGACGTTGTTAGAAGATACACAAACTTGGTTACATTAGTGACCCTGAACACTGCTGATCTTACCTTTACCATAAGATGCTATAAATAAATGTTGTAGTGGAATTGTTTAGTAGCACAAAATAATAATTTGAAGCACGTCAATTTGGTTTATGTAAACTAATGTGAACATACCCGCTAATTGAAATACGAAATACCTGTATTTGTTCAGTTTTGTGAACTGATATCCATGTCGTCTTTGTAAACATTTCATTCGTAAAACTGTATCGTGAACAACACTGAAAATCCCCACCCGTTCGGAGTTAAATGAAATACGCCTACATCCTTTGCCCAGTAAATATACTTCTATGCTGCACCGGACGCACGTTATTTTTACAGTTCCATGTACACCAAATTATTATTATTCAATACTGATAAATACAAAGGACTGTAGCAAGGCTTTGCCTGTTCGAGATACGTATTTGTCGGCAGGTGTTCGCATGTCATCGGCCGCAGAATAACATGAAGGAAGATTTTCTGTTGTTCCTGCTTTACCCTTGCTTGGATTTGTTGTTTCTCCCAAAGCAAGGCCAGCACGTAGCAAAAAATATGAGACGCCTTTACAGTTTTCATTTTTAATGGTAACTTTGGTTGAGTCACTACGGGTGAACGGTGTAAAGATTTAGTGTGTGAGAAGTAACTATCGAAGATAAAAGACGTAGGAAATTGTTCACTTCCAAATATGGTTTAGTTGAATAATAAACAATATGAACGTCAACAATTTGTCACCTCTTTTTCGTGCGCAGTGAACAACGGTTGCTTTTGTTATTTAAATCTGGTTTCTTTTTTTAATTTTCTGTTAAACAACAACTTAATTTGTTTTGAAATGGGAAGGATGATCTCAAACCGTCGGTGCTAGATATGTGCACTCTGAGGTATGAGGCAGGAATTTGGAAGTCGATCTCGGTACACGATATAAAGGTTCAGTTGTTTCCAAGCAGCACCAGGGGCCAAGTACCACAGTGTAATCTGCCACTTAAACGTGCAGGAACACTTTGATCATTGTGTGTGACTTTCTTACGTAGGGATCTACTGTTGTTAGTAAATCCATGATCTTTGAAGAAAATTCTTTTTAGTGTTGTTGTTCAGAAAATATCTTTAATGGCCCATTTTTGTAAAAAGTGTTTGATGCAGCTAATATGTTCAGTTGTATTGTGCATTGTAAAGACCACAGCTATAAAATGTAATATCCTGCAACTTGGTTGCTATGACCCTGTGAAACCGCATGATCTCAGGCTTTTGTTTGATGATGGAAGTGAATACTACAAAGCAAATTAAAGGAATAACTTTGTAAAACAGCTAATTGCGCGGAGACTAATGTTTAATTGGTGCGCAACACAAGGCCGTAAGCTGTCGGCTTTTTGTGTATCCTTTAGTGACTTAGGTAGCATAGTGAGACTGTTATTGCTGCAGAGTGGATATCGCTACAGAACTAAAGTGTTGGGATGGCTATTAGCAAACTTTGATGTGAAAAATTATATGCAGAAAAAGTCACGTATAACAATGACCGTTACAATTTATTGTGAATTGTTAGCGCATTCATATAATTCGGATTGTTGCCACACTTTCGTTATGGACATAAATCATAATCATTTTATTTAATTTTCCAGTGCCCTATCAACATAGCTTTTGAATGTTTGAATCATAAGATTTTCGTTCTTTGATTTTCTCTTGTGTTTTATGTGTTGGTTTGTTTGTATTTGTTCATTTCAAGGAAATAATTTTGGAGAACGTTTTTTCTATAACCCTTTCTTCAGGCCTCGAAAATGCTGAATGCCTTTACCTCTGAGTCCTCTTAATGTGTATGTATCTGGTTTCTGTATTGGAACCACCAATGTGTTTTTGTTAAACACACGTATGTAAGGTTACAGTTATGCAGTGAAAAATCTGCATGTAGCATATTATATTGATTAATGTTATAGTATACATAAGTACTGATGTTTGTATGTTGTGATTAGTTGTATGTCATTCATCACAGATTTTAAAGCTCAGAAAAACTTTTTTTTTTTTTATTTGGACGTTGTAGTGTAATGGCCCAACCTTCAAGAATTTCTGCCGCGAACAGACGGTACCACCTGGAGGATTATATTAGTAAACGCTAAGACGCTGCTAGAAGTTTGTTTTTAGAAACTGCCTTTTAGATTTAGTTTTTGCACTGTATGTTCTTGTTCGTTTCGCTTCCTTTTGTGGGGGCGGTAACACAAAGACCAGATATTTGGCAGATCGCTTCAAGAGAGCACAGTCTTATTCGCTGGTACAGAGAAGATTGGTGCTCAATTTTTGAGAGTGTTTGGAAGATTTTGATGGATTTGTTTTTGATAAGACAGCTGGTAAGGCAGTCATTTTTCTTGGCCATTCTTACCGGGAGAATTGCTCAGATCTGACATAGCATAAAGTAATTATTTCCCTTTCTTACAAATTCCAGAATGCATGCACTTTTGCCGATGTATTTTATTAAATTTATTTGCAGACTGACAAAGATGACGCATGTTTTAAGTAAATTGCTGATAAGTGTATGAAAGATGAGGTTAACTGGCAAAGTAACCTTAATAGTAAGCCGAGATACAAGCAGATAAATTATAGTGAAGCTGTAAGACAAAGTCTAACTCTTTCTGAAGGAAAGGTTTTTTACTTCATTGAGGAAGCAGTGCTGTAATCCTGTATCTAATTTCCCTTTGGTTTGTTTCTAGTTTTGTAAACAATAATGGATAACTCAATGAACCCTGCTAATTATACCATTAAATCTGTAAGTTGTTACATAGTCGCTGTTACGTAATATTATATGAAACAAAAGTCTGAAGTGTCCCATAACCCCAGAAATTTATTCATGATTATGGATGTGACGGCGTTTGTCTACGCGGATAAAATTCGGATGCTTCATTCTTGCGGGGGCGCAACGTCGACCTATGAAACACAACCTCCCTAGGCACCTCTCGCCATGTCATTGTTGACTGTGTACTCCGTCTGCCTTTGTTTGTCAATCATAATGTTGAACCCACTCAATACAGCGGGTGAATACAAACCGTTTACTTCTATTTCCCTATTACTCAAAACGCACGGTGCACTGGGTGATATTTGAGTCCTCTAAAGCAGGCCCGTTCAACCCGTAGCTCGCGGGCAATATGTTGACTGCGACAGAGTACGGTTGAACACGGTTATAACGTCATCGAAGGGACCGAATGTATTGTGTCTTTGTAAACAGTGTCGCTGTAAGGGAGGTGAGTGCTGAAAGGGAAGGGAGTATAATGCGAGAGAAAATACGGACCTGCAGGCTTATTGCTTAATGGTAACTTTGTTATCTATTTGAGATTTAAATTACTATTACTTACTTATTGCATGGAGAATTGTCCTTCTTGAGAAGTTGGTAGGTTTTAAGCTAGTGAAGAAATTCCCCCAATTTTGTGGGTACCGAAGATTCAATGCCGCAGTCACAGTGTCCCGTCGCCTGTTCCTATTCTGACCGAGGCTAATCCAGTCCATGTCCTCATCGCACTTCCCGAAGATCCGTTTTAATATTATCCACCCATCTATGCCTGTATATTGCAAGTGGGCTCTTTCACCTAGGTTTCCTTACCAAAATCCCGTATACACGTTTCCTCTTTCCCATACGTGGTACATGCCTCGCCTTTCTCTGCTTTGGTCACCCGAATAATATTTGGTGATCAGTACAGATAATTAAGCTCCTCATTATGTAATTTTCTCCACTCGCATATTACCTCGCCCGTCTTAGGCCCAAATATTCTCCTCAACAACCTCTTCTCAAACACACTCTGCCTACTTTCCACCCTGAATGTTAGGGACCAGATTTCACACCCATACAAAATACGGGCGAAGTTATAGTTGTGTGTATCTTCAGCTTTACGTTTTGTATAGGAGACCTGAAGACAAAAATTCTATACCGAACGACAGCAAACATTCCCTGGCTTCAGTCTGCTCTTAATTTCTTATTAAATAGCATTTTGAGTCGTTGGTTTGTTCCCAAATATTTGAAGTCTTGCACAGTTTCAGACGATATATTATCTTTTTTTATGTGGTGTCTTCGACCTGCATTCTGATGTTCAGAGAAGATCATGTACTTAGTTTTATCTGTCACTATTTCTAGTACATTCCCCTTACCGTCTGGTACCCTCACAAATCAGCCTGCACTGTGTAATTCTAAGGTGCTTACGCCCAGTCCTCGGACTTCCAGAAAACTGCCGAACAAAAAGGACATATTTTATTGTGAGGTGAATTCAACTGTGTGGGACTGGTCACGGTGCTTCCCAAAGTGACACTACCGCTTCGAACCCCATCTTACTTGTAGCGCAGGCACAGTAGTGAGCTGAGGGACGCAGCCACTAGGAAACAGCTCCAGCCTTTAAAATGAGTGGTTGTGTCCGAAGCCACAATGAAACTATGGGGTTTATGTTTTGTGTTCCGCATATCCTAGTGCTGTCAGAGTGGAGGTGTTCAACACCACAGGTTTAAAGTGTAATATCGTACGACTTGGTTCCTATGACCCTGTGAACCAACATGATTTCTAGGCTTTTGTTTGGTGATGGAAGTGAATACTATAGTTCAAATTAAAGGAATAATTTGTAAATCAGCTAATTGCACGGAGACTAATGTTTAATTGGTGGCGACACAAGACCATAAGGTGTACCTCTTACTGACTTAGGTCGCATACTGAGACTATTGTTGCGACAGAGTGGATAAAACCACACCACATAATTATTGGGAAGTTTATTACCCAGTTCTGCTGTTAGCAATTGTGTAACATTGACAGGTGGAATTTATTATACATTGTCAGCGAATTCATACTTTTCGGATTGTTGCCACACTTTTTTTCCTTATGGTTATAAAACATAATCATTTCATTTCATTTTCCAGTGCCCTATCAACATAGCTGTTGAATGTTTGAATCTTGAGGTTTTCTTTCTTTGCTTCACTGTTAAGTTATGTGTGATTGTATTTGTTTGTATGTGCTTATTTGAGAGGAATAAGTTTGCAAAACGTGTTTCTATAAGAGTTTGCGAAGGTATCTTTGATTTCTACTAATATACATGTATCCATTTTGTGTATTGTAAACACTATTGTGTTGTTGTTCATTACAGGTTTATACGTTTACACGTATGGAGTGAGAACTCTGTATGTAGCATATTGTATTTATCAATGTTATAGTGTATATAGGTACTGAAGTTTGTATGTTGAGATTATTTGTTCGTCCATCACACATTTTAATGCTCAGAAAAACATTTTTTCTTTTCTGTTTTTCTTTTTTGATATTGAAGATTAATGGCCCAACCTTCCCGAATTTCTGCCGAAGACAGCCGGTACTATCTGGTCGTTTAAATTAGTAAAGGCATTGCCGCAACTAGAAGTTTGTTTTAGAAATTGCCGCAAAAATTTACTGCCATTTTTAACCCGGAGAATTGCCCAGATCTGATATATCATAAAGTTATTATTTTCTTTTCTTTTATTACAAAAGAAGGAAATTTGGCCCATGTATTTTATTCATCGTATTGGCAGACGAACGAAAATGGCGCACGTGTTAATTATTGCTGATAAGTATTAAAGAGGAGGTTCATTGTCAAAGTAACACTAATAGTACGCCGAGATAAAGGCAGAATATTTGCAGTGTAGTTGGAAGACGAATCTTCCTGATTGCGTATGTTTATACTTCAATTAGAAAGAAGTGCTGCAATTCTGTATGTATTTTCCCCTTTGCATGCCTCTTTTGTTTTGTAATGATGTAGGTTTGATAAATAAATGAACAATTGCAATGTTGGAAATTATAACATCAGATTTGCATCTAACAACCTACTGCGCAGCACACTGTTCTTCCCTGTTGTTTCAAATAATTGATTTTTACAAAATAAATCTTTCCAATTTATGCTTTCAACTTGGGCACGTTACAATATAACAGACAAATATTTTTTGTGTACGTTTCTATACCATTTTCATTTAAAGGCCCTTCATAATTAACATAACACCTGCTATGCCTATGGACAATTCAATGAATTCACACAAAAAAAAAACCTTGACACTAATCAAATCACATGCCATAATTTAGTCACTTTACAGTCGACGTACTGTCTCATTATATTAACATATTTCTCAAGTGTCTGATGAATGCAGAATGTCTGATTTGTAGCTGATCAGTTACTTCCAATCCATAGCGTTATCTGTCAGTTTACTACGCATAAGCTGCTTGAAAATTACCATCCACTCTTTTGAGTAGCTTGAGGCTAAATGGAGATTTGCTCATTTGAATGAATTACATAAAATTACGTAAAAATCATTATAAAGGTAGACATAATCCCGTATCGATTGACAGAAGTAATAAAAGTTGTAAATATTGATACATTAAATGTAACCTTTTAGCTAATTTTTGTATGAAATGTTAGCTGAACAAGTGTCCTAATGCTTGGTGTAGCCAAATGGCGAAAAAACCACAGCGATTTGCATGGTTTTGGGTTTTTCAGAGCGATACATTTGGAGATCACAGTTATGTGGGATGATATGTCAAGTGCTTTGGTAGAAGGCTACCGACGTTAGGTAGCTTTTGTATATTTGTACGAGACTGCATACCGTCATGTGACAGAAGGCTGCAGTTTTATAGACGTATAATGAATGATGTTACGGTTATTTTGTCTAGTGCCATTACTGTCAAGACAGTCGTGTATTATTTGTCTGTCATTTACATGTGGTTTCTCTTTTTGTAGTAGAGTAACCTAGCCTTTTCCATTTCCTGTTGATATGATTTCTAAATTAATTTGTAACATATGTATGAACACCTGTTCCCGTAAATATTCGCTGAACATAATTGAACATTGTATATCACTACTTAAGTTACTAGTCGAGTGTTTTGTGGTTATTGTCCTTGTACATTTATATTACACACGTGGGCGACGGATGTGATCTGGGTAACAATTTCACCCGAAAACCTTTTGCAGGCGAAACTACGAGAGACATTTTCTGGGTTTCCTCATGGCCTTTAATACCATCTTCAATTTCAGTAAGGCGGTATCTCCTGAGCACAGTAGATAAGATGTTCTTAGCTTCCATAGTGGCGAACACGTGACCTACACACATTCTGCGGCCGAGTGCAAAGGATGTTTTAGCATAAGTTTGACTGCCTACGCTGTTCTGAGGAGATAACTTTTCTGGGTCAAACTTTTATGGATCAGGGGTGTGCCTGAAATCCCTGTGTGCGTTATAAGCTGATATAATTATGTTATTTTCTGCTGGAATAATACGATCGTGTCCAAGATCGATTTCTTTGATTGCCTCTCGGAAATGCACTGGAAATGACGGGAAGATTCGCATAGTCTCTTTGAGAACCTGATACGCATTTGAATTGTCAGTTATATTAAAGAACTCTTGTGAGAACAGTACTTGTGAAATACATGCTGGTTTCGTTTAGAAGGAGAGTGAATCATCAAATTGGATGGATATTGTGCTAGATGAGATTCAAGTGTGAGCAAGACTGAGTGATTTCGAAACGTTGTTACGCGCGTAACTTATGTACACAAAGAGCGAATACTCTCCCATATGTGAGGAGAAGCAAAATCTGTCTTACAAACTGTTTTTGGTGGGAATGCAAATGGAGTTGTATTTAAGTTTCTGTTGACTTAATATTTCGAAAGTGGCAGGGTAAACCAAAGCATGTAGATCGAATACAAAGACCCGTCTGGCGTTGTGTTTTGGGAATTATTTATGGGTAGTTTCAAGATGGAATTTTACTGTTATATTGTGCACGGTAAGGCGCTACGAGTCTCAACAAGACGCTACCGCTTCTAATAATTCTAGACTATCTCTATAATGATTTAAGTTTTTAGTTGTTGAGTGCACGGCGTTTATTCAGCCAGTCGACGACGGAAACATGTTTAGTTTTTAGAGTTATTAAATTGGGCGCACTGTCATAACCGTCGTAAACCACAATTGCGATAAATGTGTATTTCCTAGAAGAGTTTTCAAGGATGATAAGTCTGTCGTGTATCAAATTATTGCGCAGGCTGTTGGTCACTTGATTGTTGAATGTGTGCTGCGGTTAAGGGACTTGGGGTTTCATCTGCCCTTCAAGTTGGTGTAGTGTTGGGGCTAAGTACGTGTGGACTTGTTAGTGTGATTATTAGCTTGCCTTCAATAAGCGGCGCTTAATTTAACATGAAGCAAAGAGCAGCATAGCCGCCATGTCTATGAAGGATATTCTGCACAGTCTGTAAGCCAGTTCGTTACATACTTAAACGGGTAGGTTTAGAAGTTTGTGTGTAGTGGAGCACTTTACATGGTCATTGGATTGGGAAATAAAATTAAGTTAACTTAATTGTA
>Ga0123352_10014915_pt1 | contig 12377 bp, 7 predicted proteins | sample TergutLab28metaG_FD_89700 | JGI IMG/M metagenome (GOLD analysis project Ga0123352, IMG submission 89700) | Labiotermes labralis P1 segment gut microbial communities from Petit-Saut dam, French Guiana - Lab288 P1 | ecosystem: Host-associated > Arthropoda: Insects > Digestive system > Gut ... | reverse complement strand
TTTTTTTTTTTTTTTTTTTTTTTTTTTTTTTTTTTTTTTTTTTTTTTTTTTTTTTTTTTTTTTTTTTTTTTTTTTTTTTTTTTTTTTTTTTTTTTTTTTTTTTTTCTTTTTTTTTTTTTTTTTGTTTTTTTTTTTTGTTTTTTTTTTTTTTTTTTTTTTTTTTTTTTTTTTTTCCTTCTTTTCTTTTCTCTACTAAATCACTTTATTTCACAGTTTCACTGTGCAGTATATTCTGTTTACACTTCAAATTTGAGGACATTTCTTGATCACATCCACCCAACTTCCATTTAGTTGCCTCCATGTTGACAGCCACCATGACACTGACATTAGACTGTCAGTCTTTTAATAGTGTGTTTATTTAATTAAATACAGTGCAAATAGACAAATATGTTTTGATCTTTTGAATATGTATTAACTTTGAAAACGGGAGATTGTGTGTCTCCATACTATGTGTTGTTGTAAGGTGGTGTGGGATACGAGTCTGCTGCCATCAGTAACTCATTTTCTCAAAAGAGAGTCTGTAACACATGTATGTACATGTATTTGTCAGTCCAAAGTTTATTCTTTCCTGTATTCTGGTGTGCATCCAGGTTCAGTACGATGCATATCGTCTAACAATCTGTCCTTTTTAATATTTATATTCAACTTAACCGTTGCTGTAGTTAGGGCCATTCTGTTCATAACATTTCTTGTTTCTGGTACCTGTTTATAGTTTAATTACTTAAATGCAGTTAAGTGCTGCTGCAGGGCATGATTGAAAGACTGACTGAAATTAGAAGATGCTATGGAATTGAAAAGAATGTGGCAAACACTAAGGTGATTGAAGTCTCATGGCAGCCATCCCCAATGCAGATTATGGTAGATCAAAATCAGCCAGAGAATATGGAATATTTCAACTATTGGGGTAGCATGATAACAAATGATGCAAGATGTGCATGTGAAATTAAATCCAGGATTGCAATGGCAAAAGCAACATTCAAGGGAGATGAAAATTCTTTTTTACCAGTAAATTGGACTTAAATTTAAGGAAGAAACTAGTAAAATGCAACATGGAGTATAGCTTTATGTGGTGCTGAAATTTGGACACTTTGGAAGGTAGTTCAGGAATACCTGAAAAGTATTGAAGTGTGGTGTGCATTCTGTGCTTCGTTGCTTTGCAACGAAGCACAAATTGCACATCCGCAGCAGGGCACTCTTTGCAACATAACATTACACAACATGGCATGCTGCCACAACACCCAACTTGTACAATGAAATTAATCTGTGACTATTTCTAGTGTGACTTTAGCAAGGAATATATAGCTCCGGGATGATGGTCTTAGAACCGAAACATGTCGGAGCGTTTTTAATGTTTTAATGTGTAAATTTTATATATGTGCAGTGGTTGGTGTAATAATTGAGTAAAGCTAGTTATTTGATAATTTTACCTGTCCTTTGTTGTAGGTCCAGATATTCTCCTCAGTAAATTTTGCCTGTCCTTTGTTGTGTCTTTTGTTGTAGGTCCAAATATTCTCCTCAGCAGTGTCCATAATATGCATTTTTCATGTAGAAGCTAATATCAAGTTTACACCCATGTTAATTTCAGGCGAGATGTTCCTAGACCTGAGCCTGCTACCAGGGCAGATTATTCGTGCACATGTTACATGGGTGGGATCAGCCTCCAAGTTCTATGTTCGCCTTAATCCAGCACTGGCAAACAGAGTTCAGGCCCTTGTTGATGAATATGTTCAGAAACCTGAGGTGAGCAGTGTATTGGTAAGGTTTGTGTAGCTAGGCCCTTATTTTTCAGAAGAAATTGTAAAGATGATGTTGAATTCATGAACTCTGATGGCTTCTTGAAATGGAAGCCAGCGAGAGAAATGTTTATCCTGTAATAACCACAACAGGACGGTTAGGTCTAATACTATGAAGGTACTTATTTTATCAGTGGTCAAGTGATGTGTAACTTGCAGAATGACTGATGAATTTGTGTTAATAATAATAAATGTTATTTACAGGACATGCAGCCTGTTGGACCTGACAGCCTTGCAGTTAATAGACTGTGCATAGCCTCCCGAGATGGTGCTCATTGGCACCGTGGCGAAATTGTTGACTTCTCAACTGGTGGCACTACCATTAGGTTCATTGATGTAGGAGACAGTGATGAGATTCCTCTTGACAAGGTATCTGAAGTTATACATTGTTGATAAATTTCAGCTCATTCAGAATGTGGTTAATGTATGTGCTGTCATTGCATGTATTGAACATAACTATGTGCCTACATATTTAAACCAGCAAATAACTTCACAGACTTTAATAACATTTAATGTGGGGTAGCTAGAATAAAGCTTTTTAGCAAATTTCATTTTGTTTGGTATTTGTCCAGTGCTATCACTTTACTTAAGTTGAATCTTAAGTTTTATGAAAACAGCATTTCATACTTAAAGTTATTCATGTCTGTGCATTAGTAAAGAATTCACACAATAAAACCAACAAATGCACTAATGTTAAAATTATATTTTTACACACAATTTTTCATAACTTTGACATGTTTCCATCTATCTTGATCATATTTTGGGAGTCACTGAACATCAGTAAAGCCTATATAAAATTACAGCTGGATTATTAAATGCTTAAAATGTGTTTATAAAATGTTTGTAGATATTATGAAATTCATTTGTAGTATTGCAGAACTGGTCCATAGCATGTGGAGGTTGTAGTTGAACAGGTTTTTACAGTGGTTCTTATCTGGAGGATGTCATGTTTATTTTTTGGTAGCCAACATGTATTGGCTACCAAAATATAATTTTAACATTAGTGCATATGTTGGTTATATTGTGTGAAGCTTGTCTTAACAGTTAACATATAATGATATATATATATATAACATAAAAGTAGCTGTTTTGCATTTTAGGATGTACTTGTTAGAAACAAACTTTGTCAAAAGTACTTAACCCCAGGAACTTTGAAATTTCTGGAAAGAGGGACAGCTACATTTCTCTTAAGATACTGAACTTAACAGAATAACAGTCTGCACTAAGAGGGCTGCTAAGACTTGTAAAATACTGTAGAACTGTACTAATAAGTTTTACAGAAGACCTCATACAATTAAAACTTCTTGTGTAGGATATCTGAACATTTAGATGCTGGGAACTACAATATTAGAATATTGTCTTCTCTTATCGATTGTGGGGATTAGTGGGATTGATCTTGGCATGCTGGACTAGACCTTTATGCACAGACTTCATGTTAGAGTCACTGCGTACTGCTATGGCATGGGGAGGTTGACTGAACACAGAAATGCATAAAAGAATTTGAACATGAACAGCAGTTGACCAGACAAGTAGCAACAGAAAAAGTCCTGAAACAGAGCCTGGCCTTTAACAGCTTCTTTATAAAATTGTAAAAAGTATGTCTTCAGCCTTCTGTACATCTCTGAAACTTTAAGAAGTCATATCTTGAAGTTGCTCACACTGTGAATCACTTCCCATGGCCCTTCTGCAAAAACTGTTGTATTAATTTCTTTAGAAGTGTATTACAAAAAGAGACAAGTGCTAATTTATTGAAGTTAATTTAAGTTCTCGTTGTTCTCTTCCAACTGCCATGCCTGGAGCTCGTGTTGTTAGTATTGATCTTCTTCCTTGAGTTTGTGAACTGCTGAATTGTTGTTGTGTCATTGTACAGCATGTTTTATCATATATAATTATTTTTTTTAAATCTCTGGGCTTTTACAATGATTTGTGTCTGTATCAGGACTGTGACTCTTCCAGGTGCTGGTCATTCCCCCTGCACTTGCTGAATTTCACCCACAGGCTGTAGAATGCCATGTTGCCAGCAGCATGGATTTAACAATTGCTCCAGACATGGATGTCATACTGAGAGTGGAGTCTGTTGACAGAGCAAAGTAAGTCATTAACTTAGCTTTTATATGTGTGTCTTCCAAGTCACAATGTCATGCAAGTTCAGATGGTTATCACCATTTCATAGAAACAGTGTGTTTCTTCTGTCTTCATTGTAGATCAAACCCTGAAGACTCTAATCTTTATGGCCACCATTTTATAAAGTTTAAAAAATCTCAACATTTTTAATCATATGGCAAATTTTATTAAACTGGGTATGAATGTTGGGGAATTTGGAACCATCCCCTTTAACTTCCAGATCATCATTGTCATCATCATATCTGTCATGGAGTTGGGCCGCTTTTTGACCCGTAACAGTCTCACGTATACAGAAGTCTCTTCAAAGGTCTACCATGATTACTTCTGCCAGTTGGGGAGTAGTGTTTCATTACCCTGGGTAATCTATTTTGAGGCATTCTATTTAAATTTTGTATCCAGCTTCTCTTGTATTCCAGTAATTTGTCCAAAATTGGTGTTATTTTTAACTTCCAGATTTTGTGGTTATGTATTGCTTACTACTTGCAGCTGCATAACTGATTTTTATAAACCTTCTTTACAAACCATCTGATGATGGCTTTGGTAGAAAGCCAAGACATGTGGCTGCCTTTTGGTTACTGAAATACCTTTGTATTGAGAATCTGTGCACCTGGTAAAGACATTACCAGAACCACAAAACAAACCAGTGAAGACAGGATGTAGCATATTGGATATTGTATCAATATTGTTTTTCCTTACAGGTTGTTTGTGACTGTGTTCACTGTAGAAGGCAGGAAACTAAATCTGTTGGAAAACATTAATGCTGAACCATCTTCTGAAGTAGATCCAGTGTGTAATTTACCTGTGATCTCAAAACAGATGAAGGTGTGGATGTCCCATGTTGAAGGACCAGATTCTATTTGGCTACAAAGAGTTTGTGATGCCAGTACTATTGCTGACCTTCTTGAGGAAATGTACATATTCTACGCAGCTGAAGGAAAAGGTATGGACCTGGAGGTCAGTGAGAATAAACTATGTGCTGCTAAGTCAGTCACTGATGGACAGTGGTACAGAGGAAGAATTTTGGCTGTGAATGTCAGTGATGCTACTTACACTGTGCTCTTCATTGATTATGGGAACTCAGAAGCAATTCCCACTGTTGATGTGAAGGAACTGGATGCTTCTTTTTTCACCCCACATGCACAAGCTGTCTGTACTGCGTTGGCAGTTGAGTTTATTCAAAGTGAACAAATCACATCTCGGATGTTGGAATTTACAGCTGATAAAGAATGCACTGCAGTGTTTGGCTTGAAGAAGGAGGACAAGTGGCTAGTTGATTTGTTTGTAGATGGGACAAGTATCAGCAAAAAACTGCTGGATGCAGGTCTTGTTAAGGTATTTGAAGCCCACTTCTTTAAATCTGAGCTGAAGGCAGGAACTGACCATGCTGTCTTTGTGTCACATATTGACTCACCATGTAGCTTCTGGATACAGAGAGCTGAGGACTGCCAAGAAATATTAACACTTCAGGATGAGTTGCAGGCAGCCACAGACATGCTAGAAAATATGTCATCAGTCCCACCAATTGGAACATTGTGTCTTGGTATGTATGATGAGGCATGGTACAGGGCTCATGTACTTGAAATCAACTCATCCTTAATAACGGTGCGTTTTATTGATTATGGAAATGTTGAAGTTATTGATATCAGTTCTGAAGGTCTGAAGCCTCTTCCAGAAAAAACACAAGGCCTTCCAGAATATGCAGAGAGATGTTCTCTAATTGGAAGTAATGAAGCATATATATTTCATGATGGGGCTACTGAGGTGATGGAAGCTCTAGTGGGAGGTACTGAAGAGCCGGTGACAGTCCATGTCTTTAGTGGTGGGGAGGTAAAGCATGTAGATCTTATCTCAACTGACAAGAACAGTGTCTTGATGACTCTTGTTAAAGAAGGATTAGCCACAGATACCCAACAGTCAAAACAGAATTCTGCTTTAGATGAAGAAGACATTAGAGAAAAAATTCCTTCTGTAAGTACACAAATCACAGAGGAAGCTCCTACTTATGTAGATACTCAAGTTACAGAAGAAAGCTATGCTGTAGATACAGAAACTTCTGATGTTTCTTCTGTGTTTGTGAGTCATGTTACTTCCCCAGCAGAATTCTGGATTCAGTATGAATCTGATACAAGTTACATTGAAGAGATGGAAAACAGACTACTTGAAGCCAAAAGTTTCCCACTATTGGATGCAGTTGTTGAAGGGGCAGTGTGTGCAGCAGAGGTCACAGATGGGCTTTGGTATAGGGCCAGGGTAATACAGGTCTCAGATGGAGTGGAAGTGCTTTTCTTTGATTATGGAAACCGTTCAGCCACAACAGAATTAAGGAGATTGCCTGAGGATTTGTTAACTATGCCCCCCCTAGCAAAATGTTGTTCATTGCCTCTACTCAAGGGTAAGAAAGAATGGTCCACAGCAGCACAAGAGAAGTTTATTGAAAGAGCTGGAGATGGCAATACACAGTTTCAAGTCAAGATTTTGGAAGAAGGAGATACTGCTGTTGTGAGTTTACTTAATGGGGGGCAGAGAATGGAAGAAGAATTAATGAATTTATGTACAGGCATAGATGAAGTGTCCACTTTATATGTCCAACCATGCAAATTATATGCATATGTCAGTCATGTAATCTCACCATCAGAATTCTGGATTCAGCTTGAGGAATCACATTCACATTTGGAAGAAGTTACCAGTAAACTTAATGAATCAGAGGGCCTTCCCATTCTGAATGAAACTGATGAAGGTGTCTTGTGTGTGGCACATTTTCCTGAAGATGGTAACTGGTATCGGGCACGTATCTTGTCTCACAGTGAAGGCTGTGTGGAAGTCTTGTACGTGGACTTCGGGAATACAGCCACCTCTCCAGAACTTCGACAACTTCCTCATGAACTTAAAGATATCCCACCCTTAGCAAGGAAGTGCTCTCTATCCATTTCTAATGACACGTTGGAACAGGCAGAAATTGTGAATGATGCATTTAAGGATATTGTTGATGGAACTGCTAAATTGTTTGAAATTGAGATAATCAAAGATGGGAATCCAACTTTTGTAAGTATGTGGTATGAAGGACAAAATGTAGAGGAAGAAATTATTAAGGTTGCTGAAAGAAAAAAGGTGGAGCTGTCAGCAGCTGGAAGTGAAACTGTGATGGAAACATGTCCAGATGTGAGAAATGAATGCTGTGATTTTAATGAGCAAGGAGCAATATTGGAAGATGGTGGTGTTGAGCAAGGTGAAGAGGTAGAGAAGGAATATAATATTAAACATTTTGAGGGTATTAATGAGCTAGATAAATCAGGAATGCAAGGTAGAGAAATTGGAGACAAAATACTGTATGAAAATGGTCAAGGTAAAATGGAAGAAAAGTGGAAAGATAGTACAGAAAATATTCCAAGTTTCACTGAATACAATGAAGAAAGTAACAAGCATCAGAATGGAGGTAAAATTATTGTTGAAGATATAGAGACTAGAGTTCTTGATGTAAAAATAAGTAACATTGAAGATGCATGTTGCAGGGATTTTACGTCACAAGTTGAAGAATCGAAGCCGACTATGACCGCAGAGTTTATTAAAGTGGATGCAACCAAAGAAAGTATAAAAGATGCAGCATTACAATCCCTTAATATGTATACAGTTACAGAGACTAAGGCTGAACATCAAAAAGACAAAGTGTCTGAGGAGAATGTCCAGAATCAGGCACCAGAATTGTATCTTCAAAGAACTCAGCATACAGAAACACTTGTTAGGGAAATAAATATAGAAATAAAAACTCCTGAAAAAGTAGTAAATAAAACCCTTGTGGATTTGCACTCTGAGAGGATAGTGCCAGCTAGTGTAAGCAGAGTACTGTCCAGAGAAGAACTACTGGTTGCAGTTCCAAGGTCTGCTTCCCCCAAATTAATACATGATGAAAAGATTGTGCCTGGTTGCATTTCACAAAGCAGGCTAACTGATACAGACGGACAGGATGGAACAAAAAGTGCACCATCAACACCCTTAGTGTCACGTTCAAGCAGAATTTTACACAGAGTGTTGTCATGTGATGAGTTTAGGCAAAGGAATGTGTCCAGCCCAAAGTTACCTCATAATGACAGAATTGTTCCTGGAAGTATTGCCAGAGGTGAAGCCAAGGAAGGAAGTCGTCCACCTACACCAAAGTTGCCTCATGCTGAGAAGATTGTGCCTGGTAGCATTACAAGGGGTATTTCTGTTGAGGAGTTGGGATCTGATCAACCACAAGCAGCAGTTATGGAAGAACATGAGTGTGATGGGGAGGGAGCACCTGAAGGCAACTCACTATCTGTTGCTGACATAATTGATTGTACTTCCATTGCTTTAATGCATCCATGAGACACTTAGAATTGGTTAAGACAGAATTCCACATACCACAAAGCAAGTAACTAATAGCAGTTTGTTTGTTATATTTTGTTACAAAGAGTTTACATACTGCTGTTAAAACTGTGCACATGTTCTAAGGGAGGGAGAAAGGCAGAATAACTTTCAAACAATTCGTGTCATGTTTTTATATAGTTTTTCTCTTGGTCATATAGAAAGGAAATCAGTTTTGACAGATTTAAGATTGTTGAAGTTATTTAAAGAGTTGAAGGTACAAAATAGGGGGCACCAATTGATGCATGTGAGCAATAGTATATTTAAAATCCTAACTTATTTAGGGTAGGAAGGGGTGGAGAGCATTTGAGCAAAGCTGTCTTTAGTGTACTTCTTGAAATAAATTGGAGGTTTTGCAAAGGAAAGCACATCTTTTTTAATGTTGGTAGACATTATTTGGGTACTTGAATTGCATGAATTTGTCTGGTCTCACTCCTCTGAATTCATCATCACATATTAAGAGTAAAGTCAACATGTTTATGTTGATTATTAGACCTTCTGGGGGGGAGGGGGAGTGCTGTTAATAGTGTTTATGCCATTCTGTGAATGACTTCAGCAGAAATGTGTGAAAAGAGTAGCGTGTACTGTGGTACCAAACTTCTGAAATTCTGAGATATTAACTGCTGAGCTGCTTAATATCTGTGTGGTATGTTGCATTTTCTTGAAAAATTAAAGAAAAGAATGGCTAAAATAAAAAGCATTACTTTTAGAGAACTATTATTGTCACTGTTTACTGACATGAGTGCATATGCTGAGGAAGGTTCTGCAAAGCGTATGTTTAATGCACCATGTTTCTGCTGTGTGTGTCAGCACTTAATGCATGCTGTCAGTAACAATACTGTGTTTTCACTGGCTGCCAGAGGAGTCATATCAAACAATTTCAATTGATATATATATATAGAACATACATAGTCTGTAATTAAAAAGTTACAGATGTCTAGGACATACTGGACAGTAGTAGCTGTTGTTTTTGCTCATAGTCTGTTGTGTTATCAGGATTTCCTGAGCACCAAGGTTTAAGTAAACTTTATGCCCAATACCACAAAGCTTTGCATGATCTTATGACACTTCCAAATGTTGATATGATTCATGAATGTGTTCTGCTTTTTCGTACAGCAGTAGGTAGTAATGTTAGAGTGAGAAATATTTGAAAGGTGCATTATGTTTCTTCGTGTATATACATTAGTACAAATTACCAGTTTACTTTAACTAAATTGGGAGTGTGTATGTCATCATCAAACTAATTTATTTCTTAAAATGATTGTTTCTTGATCTTTTCATGTTGATTGAATAATTTTCTTTGCTTAATCACAACAACTTTTACTGGTTGCTTACTTCCGTGGGTGCTGTGCATGTATCTTCTTGAGTGGCATGGGCAAAGAAGGTGCTTAATAATCAAGAATAGTTAGAAAAATTGTGCACAGCTTCTATAAGAGCTTGTCATGCACTGTTGTGGTATTCATTGGCATATTTGCTAAGCTGGAGGTACAGAAAATGCATTCAACATCACTTGCTGGATAGTTGTTGGCATTCACATAAGACTGACAGTAGATTTGCAACAATTCATTATAAAATTTTTTATTGTTTTAATTCCCCCCCCCCTCAAATTTCATTTTACATAATCTAATTATATCTTGTTACCATGAGTTATGAAACTTTCATGGTCCAACTTCCGGGGTTGACTGAACACACAGTAAGATTTTGTTTTAAAAAGTTTCATTATATTGTATTATTGCTGTATATTATTATTACTTTGATGATTTAACTTCTACTGTTTGAACACTTTTTGCAATAAATATATGATGAAAGTAAAAGTGTTATGTTGGATTATTTATGTGCTAATAATAATACTACAGAGTGAGCTTTTTTTAAATGAAGTGCAAGACTTGAGGTTGTCATTGTAGTGTTGATGAGATTCATGGCTTTTGGGCTGAGGTGTCATATCATTTGATAAATAGCTAACCGATGTTTCAGAGGAGCTTGCTGCACTATTTGTGAACTGCATAAATCCTGAATATGGGGGCAGCATGTTCCTCTGAAATGTTGGGGACTTTTTCCCAATTAACATGATGTCATGCCCTGGAAGGTATAATTAGTCAACAAGCCTTTGGATTCCATTTGATGTACTGCAGCCACTATAAACTTCACAAGCGGGACTTCACTTGATGAAGTTAGTGTAATAGGTGCATATTCTACAGATTTGATAATCCAAAAATAATTCTGCAATTTAGAAGCCTGGTGAGGAGTATAAGGTAGAGGATGTGTGCTTGAAAGCAATTTCATCCTTAATTACAACCTTATTTTCACACAAGACTTTGGTGGTTGAGTTGTGGCAGTATAACCAATACATTTGGTGTTCAGAAAGTGTAACTGCCAGAAATTACATTTTGGTTAGATGTAACTGCAGTTCTGAATTTTTTTGTTGTGATATAGTTGGTAACCAGTGCAGTAGACTTGACTATATAAATCCATGGAGGTAAAATTGTCCCTGGGTTGCCAGGAAGGCATGTAGGAGGAGTGGAGGTATAGCTCCACCTCATTCTTAACCTTTGCACTAGATGGAGCTGAGTGGGCAACCTCATGCCCTGGCCACTTTCCCCCAAGGAAGAACTCTCCAGTACCCATTGACTGGAGGCTGCATGGACCCCAGATCTGGTCTGGATGTTTCCAGGACAAAAAAAAAATCTTGCCTTTGCCAAAATTCAAACCCCAGATTTCCAATCCGTAGCCTAGTCAATATACTGATATGCTGTCATGGCTGCCTTGTGTAAAACCATTTACATGCAAGGTGATCTTTGTAGAAAAGCACTTAAAGAAAAGAATTCTTACTGTATACATATATGAGTACAGGGAGTGGAAGAGAAACATTTTTTCCATTTAGTCTTTTCTTTTGCCACTGTGGCTTGTTTCATAAAAAAGCACTGACATACACACAATATGAATCTTAGCTGGGGAATCAGTTTATCATAAAACCCCTGTCTTCAGAGGACAACATGGAAAAATATGAATACCAATGCACCGAGCAGGATTTCACTCTGATCTTTGTTCGGGTAACCTAACCCACTGTCATTGTAATGTACACAAATGTTTTGTGTAATCAAAGGATAAAAATGTTAGTTATTTGTAGGTTTGTGGTTGTTCTACTGTATAACATGTCAGTGACTATTTCATTATGTACATAATATCAGATATCTTACTGTATGGTGACTTTCTTAAAATTACTTTGAAATTAGTGATGTAATTGTGCTTACTTAATCAAAAATGTTGAATACTTACAGTTGGCCAAACATGTTGTAAAACACACTAAATCTCTTATAAATATAAAACTTTTTGTTGTGATTGATGCTTCATTTCTTTACACTTTTATACATTATCACAACAGGATGTTTAAAATAAAGGAGATTGAAATTTTTCCTGTTTACAGACATTATCAGTAGACATACACAGTTTAGGATCACATATGATAAATTATAAAGTTCTAGTAAAATATCACAATGAGAATCACACACTCAAGACTACTTACCATGTAGAATGTTTCGAAGTAGAAGCAACTGCCTCAGATTACACAACTGTCACCACACAAAATAAATATGATTATGTAAATAAACAAACTTCATTTCTGATGATGGTATTTTCTTCACAGTATACACAACAAAAAAACACAAAAGCTGCAGCACTGTCCAATGTTATACAATAATCAACACACAAAACAAGAACACCAAGTGTAACACAAATTACAAGTTCACATCTGAAGTCACTCAGTTTCCAGACGACAGTATACGTAGACAATAACCACATGTTCATTCTTTATTACTTGGAATGGCATTTTGTCACTGTTGCCTGTGAACAAGTACATTATTTTAAATGGTAATCTTACCTTTTTTTCACACAACATTTTGTGCAGTAAGCATTACAACTCCTTAATATGAAACTAAACTAAACTCCGTGGCCGCTGCCGGTCGGCGAAGTTAGTGCCAACTTTTGCGGATAGAGGGGTGTCACGTGGTCAGCGCAACGGTTCCCCACAGCCGTTAATCTCTGTTTTCTAGACCTGGAGCCGCTACTTTTTCATTCAAG
>Ga0123352_10014914_pt1 | contig 12378 bp, 5 predicted proteins | sample TergutLab28metaG_FD_89700 | JGI IMG/M metagenome (GOLD analysis project Ga0123352, IMG submission 89700) | Labiotermes labralis P1 segment gut microbial communities from Petit-Saut dam, French Guiana - Lab288 P1 | ecosystem: Host-associated > Arthropoda: Insects > Digestive system > Gut ... | reverse complement strand
TTTTTTTTATTTCTATAGTTTTCCAAATAGAGTTATTTTGTGTTTTGAGATTAGAGAAGTATTTTTTAAAGGATTCATTCCGCATTTCTTGGAGTTTTGATTTAAGTTTGTTGCTTATTCGGTTATATTTTCTTCTGCTGTCTGGTGTGTGAGTTCTTTCCCAGATTGACCTGGCTCTTCTCTTTTCGGCTACTAGTTTCGTAATTTCGCAGGATATGTTATTTGTTTGTGTTTGGGGATCGCTGTTTGGGGTAGCTTCTTTGGCAGCATGCTGGAGTAAATTGAGTAAGTTGTTAGTTTCTAGTTTTATATATTCGTGTTCTTTTAGTATTATTGATAGATTTACTTTGTCTTGTATTATTTGTCTGTAGGTATCCCAGTTTGTTTTTGAATTGTGCAAGCGTGGTGTTGGTTTTCTGACTGTTATTTGTGTGCTTAATATTGCTCTGTCTGTGTATGCTGAGGAGATTCCATTGGTTACGAGGAAATCTAGTAGATGCGGGATTTTGTTTTCGTCAGTAGACCAGTATATTGGTGTTCCAGTTGATAGAAATGAATAGTTTTTCTCTTGGCTTACCGTTGATAATTCTCTGTCTTTTGTTGTTGTTAAACGTGAGCCCCATAGAGTTTGTTTGCTGTTGTAATCACCTCGGGCTATAAATTTTGGTCCTAGCGTTTGAAAGAATGTCTCAAAATGTTCCTCTTTTAGATTGTGTCGGGGTGGACAGTAGACGGCTGTGATGGTTATCTCATATGGAAATCCTTTCATTTTTATTGACGTAGCCTGAATGGGGTCTTCTTCGTATTTTAACAATTCATAGCGTTCGATTGTTTCTTTTATAACCATCGCAGTTCCTCCGTGCGCTGTGCCATCGGAAAGATTTGTGTAATATAATTTGTATCTTGGTATGCTAAAGTAGTTTTTTTTTGTAAAATGTGTTTCACTGATTAGGAGTATGTCTATGAAGTTTTGAGTTAAGAATAATTTTACTTCTTCTTTGTGGCTTTGCAAACCATTTGCATTTCATTGGGCTATTCTCAGAGACTTGTTTATTTTAATTGGTCTTATTGATTAACCGTGTAAGCATGTTGAGTATCATCCTATTTTGTTGAAGCAGTTAATTAAATAATCCTTTAATTTCATCTAAAAATTTGGTTAATATGGTGGCCGTGTCTTCGACCCGATTTGTGTTACTTTTGATTACATCTGCGTAACTTCTTTGTTGTTGTGAGTTAGCACTATATGTTGTTTGTGTATATATATATATATATTTATTTATTTATTGGTGGTGTGCGTTGTGTATTATGTCTAAATTTGTTATTTCCTTTAATTTGGTCATGGTAATATCAGCAACTTTGTAGTTGGCAGGCTGATTGCCTCCGCATAATGCGCATTTTGCCGGTTTTTCTTTACTTTTTAACTGTAAGGAGTTCTTTAATTTTTTTTTTTGCAGTCTCTACTATTATGAGATCCACCACATTTAACGCTATTGAATGGTTTGTTACAGTATGATTTTGAGTGGATAATGTTGGCATCTCACACATTGTATGATATTGTTCTTATTTACTCCAGGAGGCTCTATTTGTATGATTTTATTTTGTAATCGATTTATGTTATATAATTCCCTTTTATTTTCTGCAGGTTCTGAGTCTACAAAGAACAAGTTTGGCTGCCCCTTGGTAGTTTGGTGTTTTGCATTTATTATGTTTCTGACATTGTGTCCTAGTTCCAATAGTTCCTGTCTTATATCGTATGTATCTATTGAGTGATGTAGATAATTAATGACAATTCTGTAGGCTCATTCCTCCTTTAGTTGTTATGTATGGTAGAATATGTTATTATCTTTGAAGTACCTTAGTTTTCTGTACGTTTCCGGTGTTAACGCAGGTTATTTTAATAACACTGTTTGCCAGACATTTTGTGCAATACTGTTCATCTTCGACTACGTCTCTTATTCGTTTTATTATTTCTCCGTGGTTTATAACATCATGTACGAATATTGGAGGAGGTTTTTGGGTTTTTTTGAACTTGGATTTTCGTCAATAGAATTTTCGTTTGCTTCATTTGTTAACAAGCCATATCGGTTATTAGTTTCTATTTTTGTTTCAGGGGTGTTTTGTGCCCTGTGTATTTTCTTCCTTTTAGTGCGCCTTTTCTTTTGCCATTCATTTTGACTGTTATTTTGCGTTTCTTCTACTTCCTTGCTTGTAGATGTCATTCTTTGCAATTGTAGACTAGTGTAATCTTCACTTGGATAGTTATGTATTGGTGGCATCATTTGGTGTTGCATTGGTACAATAAAATCGTTTGTAGGCACCTGTTGGCCTGATGTAGGTTGTAACATTGGATATGGTACAGCAGGCTTGTTCATTACTGCTTGTTATTGCGGGTTGACTTACTGATGCATTGGATGGGTGTTTATGGAGTTACCTGTTCCTTTTACATTCCCGATCGCTAACATTATTGTGATATTTTGATATGTTTGTGCTATTTGCATACCTGAGGTACTCCGGGCGCCTGGACTAGAAGCTGGACAGCAAGCTTGCACTCCCACAACTGTAAGTAGGTAAAAACACGGACTTCGAGTGCAACACTAAACCAGTCTAGCTTCGCCAACTGCTTAAGCTTGACTCAGAAATATTCTTACAGCTTCTTTAAGTGTGGGGTACCTAATTGCTTGTACTACGTTTTTGCTACTTTGAATATTGGAAGAGATAAGTGATGAGCTTCGTTAAGAATTTTTGTGGTGTGCCGAGTTTCTGCACGCAAGATTTGAGACATTACCTTCGAGCAAACAAAACATGTTTCTTTGCATATCCTTTCCAAATCATTACTTCCTGCTTTCTAATATTTTAACGCTATAAAAATTTCGTATCTTTAAATTAAATGGAAATATATCGAGTCCTCTGAATTATTTTAAATATCCAAAATGGAAGTCCGTGGGGTTGTATGTTTAATGTCATTAAACATTATGTTATAATGTAAAATGTGGTTGTAACGTGAAGCATGTTTAGAGAGTAAAACTTTGAAACACTAATACGGACTCTCGTACATTATTACACTGATTTCGCACACTGTGCTTCAAGCATTCTGACACAACTTGTTCATATAATATCCTTGTTCTGTATAGCACACTTCATCAAACTTTTATGAATAGCGTGTATGCCTTAACGGTACTGCAGATGCAGATTCGATTTGATGACAAGTGCGCTGTAGTGCCAACCATAAACCACTTATGAGAAACCATGAAAAAGAAAAGAAACAAGAAGATAAAAATAAGGACGGGGCCAAAATGAAAAAGGGGGAGAGGTGTTTTTGAAGGACACGACACAAGATTTAAGAGAGGAAATGAAGATAAGCGATATAAAAAGGCAAAGTAAAGGTAAATTTGTCATTTTACAAGCCCTGAGGACATTAAGGGGGAGTGGACCTATACCGCCACTCACTTATAAATTCGGTACTAAATAACTTTCTCAGCTTCACGCCCCGGCCGTCTTACTTCTTGAGAAACATCCGTCCTTAATAAATACGTGGCTTGTACAGTCTCAAAGCCGGCGTGAACGCTCTAAAGAAGCGAAAAATCTCTGTCCTACCGGTAAATGAACAAGGGTTTATCCGTTGCCAAACCGAACTTGTCACTATAGAAATTATTTTATAGATTCTGGGAAAGTAGACGCAATAATAGGAGAAAACATTCATACGGACACCTAGAAATGTGTACTGTAGTATAATGGGACTAGGAAAACACTCAAATACGGTGGGTAGGTGGGGTTTCTCCCTGCGATATTAGACAGGAAATGACGTCATTACGATTCAGTGCATTGCACCCACCTGTTATGTATCATGACATAATAGAGGGAGGCGCACCCCCTGTTGAGAGCTGTCTTAGCACAGAATAGGGCCGCACAGTGTCTCGTGCTGATCGCAAGGAACGCAACACCAATCGACGTCACGAAGCACGCAGTGCGTCAGCCCGCGTATCCGAATCACAGCGGTAACTGCGTATTCCTAGGAATTGTGGGGAATTTAGGGTTGTATGTGAATTGAAGTTTTGGAAAGCTTTAATATGCATGTCAGTCTAAATTGCCCAAATTTAGATTTTTTCTTGTTTCAGAAGTGAAATTTCGTAAGTAGTTGTCATCTCATACACAAAATATCTGTATGTTCCTTCGTGTCCAATGCAATTAAGCGTCATTTTTGTGTGGTATATCAAGGAATAATTTTATTTAAAAATAAAAATTTAACTTCCATTCTAAACACAGTAAGAAGTTTATACGAGAAAAATCAAGTATGAAAACTGTGCTTCTTTTTCAACTTGAATAACTTAATTTTTTAAATCTGTCTTGATCTTTGTGTATGGGGCCGGTAAGTTTTGTGTATGGGGTCGGTAAGTTTTGTGTATGGGGCCGGTAAGTTTTGTGTATGGGGCCGGTAAGTTTTGTGTATGGGGCCGGTAAGTTTTGTGTATGGGACCGGTAAGTTTTGTGTATGGGGCCGGTAAGTTTTGTGTATGGGGCCGGTAAGTTTTGTGTATGGGGCCGGTAAGTTTTGTCCCGAATCGTCGCTAACAAACAACCAACCAACCAAAGCAGCACGACATGCCTGAAGACAGAAGAGCTCGCCTGCATTTTCCAATCAGTCTGATTTTCACACTTAGCGAAATTTAGACGTCACATGCAACTCCAATTTTAACTTCCATTTCTCTGAGATTTTCAGACCTTGGCTTTTATACCCGGGTCTTTTGACTCATCCCCAAAATATAAAATTCGGTAGAGTTAAGTCCCTGTATCACCTGGGGAAGAGGGTAGAGAGGGCACTGTTTAGGGCTCCTCTTTCTACTATTTCGTAGACCAGCTTTCCTGTAGAACGGTGGCACATAGCGAATCAAATCTTGCGTCTTATTTTGCAAAAACGAATTTCTAAAGCTTTGTTGAAGCTGCGATATCAGTCGAAGTTTCCACAAACTGATGCATAATAATGGTCTAATGGTCGGTCTGGCGAATTAATTGATCTCGCAAATTTTCGTTAATCACGAAACGCATTCATCTGTGCCGCGTCACTGTCTACTTTGTGGTTGCGTGAGGATTTTATAAGTAACACGTGTTCATGGCGTCTGCTACTTTTCCTGGTAGATGAAATAGGTTTATCGAGAAAATATAATTTCTCCATAAGTATGTTTGGTCTGTTTGTTACAAAATTGGTAAGTGAAGAATGAAACTTTGTCCAGTAATCATATTTATATTTTATACACTGACTTCATAAACCGCTTCAAAAGAAAATAGCCTTACTTCGAATTTAGAATTAATTTAAACCTACGTATACTACTGAAATATCTAATGCATTAATTATTGGAGTCGATGCACAGTTATTTTCCTGGACAGATTTCTGTTAATTGACCTCTTATGCCCGTCACCTTACTGTTCATTTTACTTTCAATACGCGTATTATTTTCGTAAAGTATAAGCTATTGCTTTCTAATTGTGGACGAGAAGAAAGCTTTTTTAGGCCAGCATATGTACACTCACACAATTTTTCTAACAGCATTAGAGTACGTACGATATAGTGTACTTCTTTTCAGTAGTAATTAAAGGTCTTTTCTCTAAGGGCAATTCTGGTCTCAAATCACAATCCTGCATTGGGCTACATTGACTTACATACATGTAATTTGTGATTATTCCCCCCTCCTTCACAGCAATTCTGTATTATTATTTTAAAGTGGGCCACGACCACCTTCTTTTCTATGCTTCGGAATAGAATTCTATTCCTTAAGCTTTACAAGTAATAATTTAAAACATGTTTCCATTCGACACTGTACTGATGGCCCAAGTATTTGTAGTAGCAAATTTAAATCAACAATGTGGATTACAAAAGTAAACCACCATGGTGTTTGTCACCAGATCGATCGATCGGTTTTCCGGTCACTCAGAGATGAATACAGTCATGCAATCACACATTGCTGTCTTGTTTCTATCATTCTGTGTTTTACGCAAAATTACAGCAAAGTCCTACTCAAAGGTTACGTTTATTCTCAGGCCCAGACATTCAAAATATTTCGGCTTAACGGGCTGAAATGGGCAGATATCTGACTGAAAACCGATGCCGAATCATTTTCCGAAACATTGTCTTCCTTTTTTGCACCTTTTTTTTGGGGGGGGGGACTAGGCGATAAATGAGGTCCAAAGTCTAAATACACCTAAAGGACAATTTGTGATATTAAGTAGCGATAAAATTTGTTGTTTGTGCAAGTCACCGAGTGCTGTTCGGTCAGTAGAACGCAGGAGACTACAGTGAAATGAACTCACGGACAACGTGGGGATGAAGAAATTTTCATGTGTAAACTTCCAACGGAAGAGAATCTTAGATGACGGGAAAGGAGCTTGGAGGATATTATTAAAAAATATTTAAAAGAATTTAGTTTTGAGGATTGGGAGGTGGGTAAAACGGGTTGACTATATGAGGCCTATCCAGTGGCGGTTTACTTTGGGAGAGATTTCGAAGCTTCTGTTTCCGTCACTAGTCACATCGCTGTCGCTCTGTTTGTACCATTTACTTGCACTTGGTCTTCCAGCATCACATTTTGAAGTCGCACCTTACGTAATGTATGTTGCGGCCGTAACAAAGACAGACCAAACAGCTTGTAATGTCTGGTAGCCTATAAACAAATCCCTTATACATATGGATATTTACGTTGTATAGTAAGAGACTGGGCTGTCCATCAGACAGCACCACCATCCCTCGTGTGATGGAAAGGTGACCTTTGCTTACGACATCTGATGAGATTCCAGTTTGCATTACAAATAGACATGTTGGTACAGGACTGCTTCTGTTGTGTGCATAATGTATTAATCCCACAGGGTGACAAAAATAAACAATACGCTGTCAAATATACGAAATTGTAAAGAAGTGGTTTAAATTAGAAATAAAATTAAATTGAATTAAAATACAACAAAGTAAGTGAAACCTCCGGCAACTCTTAGACCCTCTTTCAACTGGAATGACTGTAATACCCCACATCGTGATTTCTTACGGTTTAGAAATGCTAATGTTTCTTGGAAAGCTGAGGTAATTTTGGACCCCTTACATTTTACTGTAAACGGAAGAATAAAGTTTATTTTGGAGAGAAATACAAATGTTTATGTAACAAATGAATGCTGTGTAACTACGGTAAATTTCAACATATTTCTTTCGACTTATATAGAAATTATTACGCATTTTATTGCTGTAATTTTAACGGAAAGTGCAAAAAAGGACATCTTCTGCTTAGTATTAGCCCCTTGAAAGGTAAATTCTTTTGAAAAATCGAAGTCATGTGGCAATATGCTAGGCCTGTGTTCAGACATTAATACTTCAGTAATTATAATTATACTTTAAACCGCCACGATTAGACCCAAAATTCATCTTGGATATACTTCGGCTCATCAGACACGAAACCCCTATTCAAGTTTTCGTTAATTTTGCAAATGTGGATTTTAAATTTATGAAAATATATTTCTCTGTCAGCTAGAAGAATGTCACGTTATGCACACAGCAGCAGACATTGTCTTAATTTTCTCCGAACTGATTTCTTTTCTAATAACGCAGTTACATATAAGCCGATGACATCTTCCGATTGAGTTAATCAATCCGTAGTTTCACAGAAGGAATCTTTAACTTTAATTAAATTTTATTAAGATTTAGGGCCCTTCGTAGTTTCCTGTGTTAATGTATACGGCCTTCCCTTAACCATTCTTCAGAGCTATAAACTGCAGTACTTCTCTTGTTACTGCAGCCATACAACGTCATTAGGCTCTCGGGTTGAAATGTGAAACATTCATTGTGGCAAGGCTGGAAATAAACATTAATATTAGCTGAGGTTTGAGAACTGTGGGGGTTCTGATATCACTGTCATATTTTGTAGTAATTTTGTTTTCCATTATATTGACCAAAAATTTAAGGAAAGTAACAAGCCACATTTTGGGAGGTCTGAATTTAATATTCTGTAAAAATTGTATGTTTCTCACTGTATTTTTTATCTTTCTTTCCTCAACATCTCTTTCTGTCTCTCTCTCTTAAAGGTACCGTTAACTAGTCGATGTAAATTTTGAACTGCAAATGAATTTGGGAATTTGATTTTTATAACTTTTTTAATATGAAGTCCATTAGTGGACAGTCGTATAGAATTTCCGAACACTTCGCAAGATAACCCCAAGGTAATTTCCGATTTCTGTCAATAATAATCATAAGTTAGTGAAAAAGTGACATTAGTTTTTTCAATACTGCCGCAGGCCGTCTCTTGCTAAGAAGGCCGTGAGAAGTAATATATTTGCTGATTTTGTTTAATTAAATATTTTATGAGCATAACTCTGATGTCGTGCTCAAGAATAGTAAAATAGAATGAGCACCAATCTGTCGGCCGCGGAACCCTTACATGCCGCTAATATTATTTTATCGAATGTTTCTGCAAATATTTACTTTTAGGCCGGTAATATATATTTCCACGTACTGTACATCTTTTCAAATGCGTATATTTGTTGTGATAGATATAACTTGAATTAATTTACAAAATTAACGGACTGTATCACATATCTTTGTCATTGTGCGATTTGTGATAAATTGCAACCTAAAGTACGTATAATAACACGCGGGGTTCGCGAAATTATTTAGAGAGCAGATGCTAACCCTCGAAATTGTTGGGATATACTGTTTTAGAAAGTCTCATTTTCCTTTCACTGAGTAGAGTCCATTTATAAAATCATAGTAATTTTTTAAGCTCGTCTTGAAAATGTGGGGTCTTAGTGTAAACAGTCAGGTAATCGATTTTGTTGTTTAATGTGTTGAAACCTGGGACAAGCTGTGTAGCTTGTGTCTCTGAGTGCTGTCTGATACTGACGGTGACAACGAACGTGTCAGTCGAAGCAGCAAACAGGGAAAGAACTCGTGTTCAATTTTTGTCCATCCATATTTCTTCACGCACCGCCCATAATTAAACTGGGGTCCACGTCTGTTGTTAGAGCTAGTGCCGTAGGTTAATTACACCCTCTGTTATGTACGGTCCTTGTTTAGAAAAAAATTTGGCACCTAAATTCTGGTCGTATACCACAAGGTGTTCGCGACACCACGACAGCATGGCTGACAATATCAGTTGTAACCTAACTTTGACTTATAGCCTGATTTTGAACTCATATAACTCAGTCATGACGCAGGCTACTGCTTTGGCTTTTCCAGTTAAAGGCAGTATCATCCCACAGGGCACTGTGCTGGCCGGAGAACGCATGCTTTATGTTCCTTTGCAATTTCTCATAAAATACGTAAAGATTACAGGTGTATTTACGTTTATCGATAATTACGAGAGCATGCTGTTTCCATTGTCTCGTAAATTAACAGTTTTTGCTGTGTTATAAGGAGGGTGATGTATGAACCTAAACATTTTTGAGTAAGCTGATTTGTTCCTATCGATATGTTGATGTATCATGGATACATTTTATTGCAAATTCACTTTTTCATGTTTCCAGGGTCAATCTGTGTGACATTTGTTATGAACTAAGTGGCACTATGAGAGGGTTTCTCTCCAAGTACTTCGACTTTCCCCTGTAAGTAACATTCCGTACTCAAGTCTGATGCACCTGCCGTCGATGTTACGTGGACTTAAGAATGTATTCTACTTTAATTTTCTGTCCTCTGCTCTGTTCCTCAGACGTTACATATTTTTGTGAATTTTGCGCTGGAAGCCTTTAGCCAAAATGTGCGTAGTCAATTTTGGTGTCCTCTGGAAATGTGTTTATATGAAAATTTCCGATTCTCATTTTCTAGAAAGGGCACCTAATATATCATATATAGACAACTTCTTCTGTATGGAATCCCCATCGTTTCCACACACACACACACACACACACACACACACACACACACACACACAGACACAGGCAAACGCCCACGCACACGCACATGCTTAGTAATATATAGCTCTTCGTCTGTGTTGCACATTATTCTAACATTAAGAAATATTACTGATTGGCTGTGGTACGGACCAATGGCAACGCTACTTTCATATTTCAACCTCTGCATAATCCGAGATTGAATTCATGTTAGCATATATAGAGGGAATTCTGTAGCACAACTTTAACATATGTATAGGATTTCAAAGTAGAAATGGATGGTCTGAGGTACTATTCGGAGGAAACCAAAGCGTCATACCACATTTTCAGCGAATCACCTAAGATTACTGTCAGGAAACTTTCAGTGTCACTTGCTTCAGTACCATGATGGTTTATTAAAAAATATAATCTTATACAATAAGGAAGAATAGGCATTATATTCGGAAAAATATATTTAGACACATATTGTTTTTGGCAGCCATAACTCAGTCCATCTAATGTATTGACTGCTATTGCCGCCAACTTGGTTATATATGCATAGTTCTGGTTTTAATTTTTCTTTTTCTTAAATTGTGTTTTCTGATTTCCAAATGAATCTTCCATAAATGCTAAATTGGGCACCGCGTGCTGAAAATTGAAGATGTACTTGACCAGAGGCTAATGATAGTTCTGGTGCCTTATCATACTGCTATATCGGATCCCTTTTACGAAACACCCAGTGGCAATTTCCCCCCACCCCCCACATATTATTCTTTGGACCCGATCTAATTTATTATGCGGGCGCCCAATATGTAGGTTGTTATGTTTTAGTCAAAAAGGGAAGTGAACAAGACTGGAAGAACAAGACGATCACAATACCAGATAAGGGAGCAGGACAGAGAATAATGCTATCACAAATCAAAGAATAATATTTGAGGCGAATATTACATTACAGGGTTCGGTGCCATATAGAATGTCGGTGTGTGTTTATTCCGTTTTTACCACATTTCCTTCTGGCTGTAGAATTAGTGATTAAGGTCTAATGATTTTCTTTATATGTTGAAGGTTCGACGATTTTTTTAGCCTTTTTGCCGAAAGTGCTTACTGAGTGCGTGTTTTTAGCCTCCGCGTGTCAGAATGGAGAAATACTGGTGGAGTTGATTGCAGACGTCGTGTAACGGGAGCCAAATTTGCAAAATATTTGTGCACTTCAATTTATCAACCAACGAATGCACATATAATTTCACATAAAACACTTTTAAAACATTTTACAAGTGCTTTATGTGAAATTATATGTGCATTCGTTGGTTGATAAACTGAAGTGATTCTACAAAAAATGCACGGTGCTACAATAAGATTTATACTTGTGCACCTTTAATTAGGTGCTGAAAAACGAATGAAAACCACATTATTTAGCATGATATTTGATTTTTTTTTTCACGTTAACGTTCAAATATTTCACGCCATACCCACAAAATGGATTTCACTGATGTCTGTAAACTTAGAACAGTGAATGTTTGTCCACACGGCGTTAAATGTTTCGTTTTTATACTGGAGATTGTGTGTGCTAACTGCACAGTAAGAAGTGAATCATTACGTGCACTTAAAATTGATTTTTGATCTTAAATTATTAAGGTTGTTATTTTAGGACAAGTATTGGTCTGGCCTTTGTAGATAAGAAATTGAAGCTTCAATTTCCATTGAATTCGGCCAATTCCTCGAATACCTGAGACACTAATTTCTTGCTTCTTGCACAGGTTTATGCTCAAAGGAGTTTGGTTTTGATCTAGTAAAAAGGTAAAGTGATCCCGTTACAGGTCCAGTGTGGCCCAGAGGGTGGGTAGAGGTATAGCTCTACTCTTCCATGACCGCGGCACTAGAAGGGGGTGAGTGGTCAGCAGCGCGCCCCGGCCGCACTTTACCCCCGAGAAAGACTCAGTACCCATTTTACATGAGGCTGTGTGGGCCCCAGGACCGTTCTGGACGGACGGAAAATCTGGTCCCCACTGCGATTCAGTCCCGGACCATCCACCCCGTAGGCAGTCGCTGTGTCGACTGAGCTACCGGGCCCATGGTTTTGATCTAGTGGTAGTAGTTAATTAATCCTTATGTCTAAAACTATTTCCTTGTTACAGTAAAGGCAGGCAAAAAATTTATTTCCTTAAACATCGGTTTAAGTGTAAAGTACGTCAATTTGCGGGTTTCATTGCAGTTACAAGCAAAGTGTTTCAACTATGAAACTCCACATTTCGGGGTTTTCAGCATTGTAACTAGATCAGATATATTTTAAATTACATCCACAAATTAAAATAATATTATAACTGAAATTTTTTTCAAATAGCCAGTTCTAAACAGATTGTTTTCAATTAAAATATTAGTATTTGTTCCATAACCAAAACTAAAATTCCTAACTTACTTACTTACTTACTTACTTGCTTACTCCATGGTGCTGAGTCCTTCTTGAGAAACTAACTGGTTTGCAGCTAGTCAAGAAATTCCCCGCATTTCACGGAACCCGAAGGTTCATTACCGCACTCACAAGCG
>Ga0123352_10014913_pt1 | contig 12378 bp, 8 predicted proteins | sample TergutLab28metaG_FD_89700 | JGI IMG/M metagenome (GOLD analysis project Ga0123352, IMG submission 89700) | Labiotermes labralis P1 segment gut microbial communities from Petit-Saut dam, French Guiana - Lab288 P1 | ecosystem: Host-associated > Arthropoda: Insects > Digestive system > Gut ... | reverse complement strand
TGAAGTCAAGGAACTACAGAAAACAGCCATATTGGGCACTGCACACATACTTCGGAAAGTACTAATGTAAAAGTACAATAGATTCAACACTGAAACTAACGATATAAGCACCATGAATAGTAAAAACAGAATAGCTGCAACACCGTATTCACTAGGGACATAGTTTGTCTCAGGAATATAAGTATAAATACCCTGCATAAAGGAGATGATGATGACAATGATGATAATAATATTAATAAATAACTCCTGTTGATTACCACATCCCAGGATAGGTGAATATTTCCCAACCTAAGCTGAGACATGAGAAAAAAAATAATTAACCACAAAAAAACAGTTTCACTGGCGAAATAACATTACACGTAGCACAAATTGTAAATACCCTGCATAAAGGTGATAACAAGGTTGATGATGATGATGATGATGATGATGATGATAATAATAATAATAATTTAAAGAATAAGTTTTTATAACGTGTGAAATCTATGTCTATTATGAGATAAAATATCAGTGTGCCTGTCTTCAAGCACAAGATGCTGTGTAACCTAGCCGGCAGATACAGCCCAACATTTAAATGAATATGCTGGTCCATCATGCCGAACATGTTAGACAACAATGGTGCATTAGTGAGACATGCAGAACAAGAGAGTTTTACACATTTTATGTGAGGAAGAATGGCTGGAGCAATGATGCATTGCACAGTAATACACAGAGCCGAATGGTGAGAACTCAGTTCACTAATGGAGTAAAGTTATTCAATAAAATCGTTCGGACTAGCCATGACCAATGATCTCACTAACGAACTTGGTTTGTAACATATTAGGTGCATAAAATGATCATTAAAAAAATAAGGTAATATACTAAAATCTTTGAAGTTGGTCACCCATGTAAATTGGCACCTGACAGGTGACTGCGCTTCTATGGTAGTGGCAAATTCCTGTTATGGTCATTACTGAGTATCTTGAATCCTGGGCACAGTTATAGTGTGATGCTTTCTGTGTAAAATCAATATCCCAGTGTTGGCTGACCTAAACATTTGGGTAGTTTTTGCCATACTGTACATGGGCTGAAATCCTCATTCATACGCAGAACTACCTGCTGTCCACTCAATCTCCGTATTTTCATGACAAGTATGGACAATAGACTGGAATTTTCTAGCGGCAACTAATTAATGCACTTCCAGTTCTTATACATTGGTATGGTTATGTACCTGTTTTCCAACTTGACCACCTATTTCTGCGCTCTGAACTGTACATTTGCACAAGTGATAATGCACAATTCAATTTTCAGTGATAAGTGGTTTCCATCAGTTGACCACCTGCATGAGTTGGACAGCTTTGAATGGAACAAAAGGTGGCTAATATTGACAGGTATCACTGTAGTTTTATTTGATGGTCAGAAGGCTGATTATTCATATTCGTATATTGGAAATGCAATTCAGAATATACCTGTACTACTGCATGATTTGCAAACATAAAATTTTAAAAGGAAGAATTGCATAGTTGAGCATAATCAGGGCTTAACTAAACCACTAGACTGCTCTTCAATGATGACTGAGAAATCCAAGCCAATAAGTGGAAAAATATTAAACTTTGCAGACTTCTGTCTTGAGGTACAGGTCTCCTGCAATATGAGGGGATACTGCTGCCTTCCTCCTTAGGATAGATGAAGATTCATCAACAAGTACGGCACATGGCCATTGACTGAATGACTGACTAAGCTCTTTGACAGGTACTCAAATGGGTTTATACACTTAATTTATGATTTATAGTGGACACATGTAGATACAGTTCTTCCTTCTCTTCATTATCAGCAGTGAATTCTGAACTACAATGATGCAAATTGAAAAAGATATACAGACCACAAACAAGTAATACAGTGATGGAGAAGCAGGGAGATCACACTGTGGAAATTTGGGTCCATCATGCTACTTTCTGATAATAGAAATATACGAAAATAGATAAAGTTGTTTCATTCAGAACCTCCACTCAGAATATCACTGTGCGTGCTTCATCTCCTTATATCTTCACATCCTCACAAGTAGACGTATAACATACAGAAACCTCTTAACTTCATCTGTCTAACACATTGCATTTTAGTTGCAAATTTTATTAAATATTTTATATTTTCATCATTCCTTTATTTGGAATAATATTCATGTATTTTATCAGGTTGATTGTGAAGTGGAGGCCTTTCAAAAGCACATTTTTCCTTTCTGCACTTGTAACTTTACCTGATGATAGTTGAATGAATGACTGAAACATGCCATAGAGAAATAATGATAAAGAACATACAGAATTCGGGTGTTGTGTTGGTGTGGTTTGGATTGCTACTGATTAAGTAGCATAACAGGATGCTGTTGCACAAATGTCATAATTTATTATACACTGCAATGTTTGATGATGTATCAGTTACAATTTTAAACACACACACACACATACAACTGTTTATATACATAATGTGAAGTACATATGACGTAAGGCTTTCAAGTTCTTGCAAATCCAATTTTTGTATAAAAGAAATCATACACATTTTGTGCAGAAGATTCACCAATGAGTGGAGTCAATTTTGCAATAAACATATCTTCTGGCACTGATGCTAAACCCTGAGGATGTCCAAAGTGGTCAAGCAACATGCGAGCCTTTTTCTCACCAACTCCTGGTATTAATGTGAACAGTTTCAATTGATGTGCTACTAGCTCATCACAAGGTTTCTTCCGTTGTTTGAATGGATTTCTTGGTGACTTGGATTCCACATATGCCTGCAGAGAAAGCCACATTCAATGCAAACTTCTGTAATGAAGTCCCCATATAAGACAGAACATCCTAGTTTGACTAATTTGAGTCTGCCTCACAATATGCTCCTAGTTTGTACATTCATAAGATGTTTACTCTTTCAAAATCTTAAAGGAAGCAAACTATGATATATTTTGTATAGTAATTTCCGTAACACAGTATCCGAAGTATAAACTAAAAATATTACCTACCATATGAACAAGTAATTGTGGCAACTCAGACACATTTGCTATAGGAATAAGAGTTAGATTCAATGCAAAGCAGCGGTCCTGAAGGTCTGAGAATTCTTTGATTGTTGTGTTATTCCTGACTGCTACAACCATTCCATGATGCCGAGCAATCTGTAATATTATTACTGCGCACAACATTGAACATATAAAATGGAGCTGTAGAGATATAAAAAAAAATCCACACTATAGTTGATCATATTCTGAATATGGAGGTGAATTGTGGCTATTAGATGCAAAATTGTGGACAGAAATAAGGATGGTTAAATTTGTTTATTTAAGATGTTTTCAGGTGAAAAGAAAAAATTAAGTGAGGAATGAAATATGATGATACTACTTACAGATGTGCACATGCAAGTGCATACACACACACACCAAAATCAAGACATACCTCGTGAATCTTCCTTAGTTTTCTTTCATAAAGAGCTTCAGAAACTAGTTCACATTCGTTGATATAAACCACAGGGCATAATTCTGATAGGTAGAAATCTATAACATCCAAGTTATCACAGAAGATACCTCTGCTGACAGCTAGAAATGGGAACAGAAATAATCAGCTCACAGTTATCTGTACAAACTGTGGAGATGGACACAGCATTACCGAGTTCTGGGGAAATTCACTGTAAATTATCTGACAAAATGCAATCAATTCAAGGAGCTATTAAATTCTTTATGCTTAAGATTCACGTACTCGTAATTGCAAGATAACATGCCTTGCATTTCAGGGTAGCAATATTTCAGGGTTGCCAACAAAACAGAATTATATGAACTCATGTCATGGTATGTAGAGAAGTCAAAAATATTTATTCCACCAAGTTTAGAGTTTGTTGACTCATTTAAGTGAAATGTGCACAGTACACACAAAATGGCAGGAACATTGCATCCACTATGGTTAGATGTCCAGGTTTAATTTTAGTGACATAAACTGGGTCTACATCACTTCCAGAATGTATCTTAATATTCCAAGAAATGACCTTTCACATAACTAAAAAACTTATTCTTTGATGGTATACATAATTAGTACAACTCAAGCCCCCAAAAAACTGTTTATTCTACCATGGTCTAGCTTTCGGATTTCATTCTTGTGTCAGATATATCTCTCTCTCTCTCTCTCTCTCACTCTCTTTCACACACACATGCACGCACACACACACACACACACACACACAAACACACACACATGTATGTTACAGTCGCTATGTTGAAAACTCTCGTTCTTCTCAGATTCCTTCACAAATTCCAGGCCACAAGTTAAGATGTGTATTTTCTATTAGTGTTGCTCCTGTTACACAGATTAAAGTCTTTTGAGGTATCTGTGCATGTAAAATTTTAAATAATTTTCTATTGCAAAATAATTCAATTATGCTACTAAACTACTTCAGTTCCACAATCTGAATGCAAGAAATCAAAACTTCAGCACATTATGATTTGTTTCTACTCTGGAAGGCCCTGTACTTTTATGATTATAAAGGTTAAGAATGGATTTGGTGTGATTATAAAGTGTAATTATAACTAGAACAGGAAGCAGTTATTATACTGATAAATTACAATAAAATATAATAAATTATATCAATGTGTTGTGACATGATTATTATGAGGTAATTACTTTCAGTTAAGATTTCTCTATGTTTTTCCCTACTTGTTAAGTGAATCATCATTCTCAGTCTCCACTCAGGTAATTCCCTTACATATTCCTTGGTTTAGAATTAATTTACATTTACATACACATACGTTTTGTTAATCCACCATACTTCTGCAGTGGCTACTGGATAAGAAACAAGTCATTTAGCATAAAATATGAACATGTACAATCAGTGGTCAATATTACAATAAGTTAAAACATAATTAATATACAACTAATGATTGATTTTACAATTACAAACTACAAGTCATAATACTGAACGTCACTCTTGCAGTCAGTGATCATTATTACGGTACCTTTAAACATGATAAATGACAATTAGTGATCAATATTTTTTTTTATCATGGTGCAACAGCCCTAGTGGGCTAAGGCCTCCTTATTATTGAGGATTCATGATCATACTCAGACACACCACACTCGGTAGGACTCCTCTGGACGAGTGATCAGCCCGTCACAGAGACCTCTACCTGACAACAGGCAACACTCACAACAAACAACCATGTCATCCACAAAATCTGAATCCACTATCCCAGCATTTGAGCGGCCGCAAACCCATGCCTTAGACCGTGTAGCTACTGGGATTGGCAGTGTTCAATATTGCAACTATTAAAAACTATAAAACATAATGCTCAATATTGCAACAATTAAAAACCATAAAACATAATGCTAAGTGTCTCAATCTTCATCTTATGCCAGTAAGTAAATATCCATCAACTGAGTAAAAGGATCTACCTGCTAAGTACCTCTTTCAGAGCTGATATAAAATACTTCTTGTCTGTTACTAATTCAGCAATAGATATTGGTGAAGCATTAAGAGTCTCTATACTCACATAATATACACCCTTCTGAAAAGATGCAAGGCTTGCTAATGGTCTATGTAGCTGTAGTTTCTTTTTTGTATTGATACTATGAAATGAAGAGTTAAAAGTGAAGTAAAATGAAAATGTGATGGGTCAGAAGCTCACAAATGTCAAACGTGGTTTATTTTTCTTCACAAAAAAGTCAGGATTATATGAAAACTGGAAGTTGTTTCAGGAAGTAATAGTGACAGTCCTACTCCGCAACAAGTTACCTTAATTTCACAGAAAGTGAATTCTGTTTGGTTAGGTAAGAATTCTAGCGAAGTTTAGCAGTTCTACGCACACAAATGTTTTGGTACGTCCACAGCCTAGTTTTACGGGGAAATAAATGAGTGTAGTATATATACACTCCTTTTTTATGGCTTCAGTTATGAAAACATTCATTACGACTTGTGTAAGTTTGTGGGTAGGCATGAAAGAGGTTTCTAACCTGACAATCCTGCTTCAAAATTACTACCTCTCCATATCTCATTCACAAGAATACATCCTGCAGGCACATTAGGCCCTTTTAAAATAGGTACTTCAAAGGAAGACATCATGCGATCCCATGGATGTCAATAAATTCTAATTTGTTTATAATTTCTTCTATCTCTATCGCGTTTACTTCCGCATCCACAATGTTTCGCACATGATCTGTATTTTACGTTGGCAACCACGTGCTGCCCAGGGCGGATGTGGACACGTCGGGAAATTTGTCTATTCGTAGTGACATCTGTCAATGGGATGAAGTTGTCCCAGTGTCCATATTTCAGTATAGGTGGCAATCAAAGGCAGTTGTATGGGCGTTAGTCATGATTACCAGAGGGCCACCTCTAATCCATGACAAGTGCGAACGATGTGTCCCATCTGTGATGCCGAAGGTAATAGTGGGTTGCACGAACTCTGGATATTTACTCTGTGGTTGCATATCGGTAGTGTTAGGAATGATACCGTCGACAGGAACTTTTGAATGCGTCTCGTGTGAAGAAGATAAGTTTTAATATCTTGTGTTGTGAAGTTATAGTAGGTAGAGCACATACTAACAACCCGTGTACAAAATATTAAGTGAAATTCACATGAAGTTGGAATAACTGTTCAGCAAGTATGTTGTCATTGAAATGTTGATTGGCGACAACATGCCAAATTCTCATCTTTGAAGGAGAAAGTTGCGTGGGGTTGATTAATTTTTAAATGTCAGTAGATATTACTTTCAGGCTGCTTGTTAGCATAATATGTGTAATATATAAATCAAGAAATTGTCACTTCCTCGTTTGGAGTGACAGTGGGTTTTGTAAGGTCAAGCATCAACGCAGTGGAGTTACACTAACACAAACTCTTTTACGCTGGTGATATATTTTATATATTTCCTTGAGAATTAACTAAGAACCATATCAATGGTGGACATGGCTGGAGTGGGGTATGGACGCTCAGGAGTGTTAGAGACGCATGTACGGGGACAGTGGTATCGGGTGTTTGTGACTTTGGAAGATGATTATCTAAGTATAAGTTTAGACGAAAGCTATGAGAACTCAACGACTCTGAATGGGAGTTTGAATAACAATAACAACAACAATAATAATGTTGACTCTGGCACAGGATTCATGGATGCTGTTGATGTGCCAGAGTCAGTGGCTAATCAAAAGAGACTTGTGAGAGTGGTAAAGTCTGACAACAATGGTTTAGGGATATCAATTAAGGGCGGGAAAGAGAACAAAATGCCAATCCTCATATCAAAAATTTTTAAAGGAATGGCAGCAGATCAGACTGAACAACTGTATGTGGGTGATGCCATTCTGTCAGTGAATGGTGAAGACTTGAGAGATGCCACGCATGATGAAGCAGTAAAGGCATTGAAGAGAGCTGGAAAAGTTGTAGAGTTGGAAGGTGAGCTTTAGATGTTACACTGTTTAACCTTCTAGCCTAACAGAATAGTTTAAATTGTGAAGTTAGTTATGAATGTAGTAAATTTGACATAGAAAAGTGAAAAATTGTGTATGTAGCACAAGTGGGTCAGGAGGTGTGAATGTCTACATGGTACCTAAATGTTAATTATGATATGTTAATTTACTTCATTACAGTTCTTTTTTTTTTCTCCTGGAAGAAAGGTGTTGGTATTTGCATACCAGAAAGTACTATTTAAAGACAATTGTGGTCTTTAGTTGCCTGAAGTTCTTGGTTGTTATTTTAACTTCTTCAAACTCAGATATTTTCCTTTAAGTAAAGTGCTGAGGAATATTGTTCAGACATGCTTGGGATAAAAGAGAATATGCTGGTGTAACATCTATGTCCAAATGAAAGTCCATCAGATTGTAATATGTTAGTAGGTGTCTGTTTTATGTAACACCTTACCTGCTTGCATTTAGAGGGACTTAGGTCTTCTTATGTTTTAGAGCAGTATATCAATAAATGAAAATTGATGTTTAATAAATGTGAATAAGATTACAGTCATCTGGACTGTGGTGCTGCAGACTTTGTTGGAGAGGATCCAATGTTTCTGAGGAACCTGCTGCCTCCATCTTGCACCCTGTTGTCCACTTTCATGAACATAATAATTCCATTGAAGGCATGAAATTTTTTGATCAGCTGAGCATATCTTAGTTTTTGTAAGAGGAGTGCTCCCATGTAGTTAATTGTGGGTTGTTTTAATGATATATAACTTGGGGGTTGATTGAGTGTTTACATAGGTAGATGTATTGTCTCTCTCATATTTTGATAGAGCTTGAGATCTGTGGGGTAGACTGGAAAAGAGTTAAGATTTAAATGTGAAGGATAACCATTGATTTGATATTGAGTTGTCTGAAAAATGTGTGCTTGAAATGACCATTCATACCATGTATAGGCTTGTGGAAATTCCTAAATTTTCATTTTATCAACAAAATGTTTATCCAAATGAATAGCCGTTAAAAGTATTCACCTTTGTGATGCCACACTCTAAGTTTCTGAAGGATTGCACTTTGCAGTTACTCCAAAATTCACAGCTTATGTGGTAGTTGCATGTCGTCATTGAAGTGTTCACGAGACAAAAGTCATTACGGTTCATCGAAACTGAAAGTCTTACTAATTTTACTGAATTTTGTAAATTTACAGTCATGGTATAAAAGAGACCAGTGTGCGGGCATGCAGTATAATTCACATTTTTAATGCAGCTGTACACATTTCTTTTGTCTCAGGGTATAGTGCTTAGTCAATTATTAGCACGTCAAAATGTTTTGTGTGGTTACACTTGTGTTATTGTCAAGTTTCATAAGATTTAGAGTAGTGTGTGTTGTCTGCTTTTCAGTGCTGTGTCACCGTAGTAAACATGTAACACCTACATTGAACTGGGGCAATCCTATGCCTGAGGTGGTTAGTTTCCAGCCTCTCATCCACAAGGCCTGGTTCAATGCCTGGCCAGTCCATTTGTGATTGGTGGTGGTCAAGTGGCACTGAGACAAGTTTTCCTTTAAGTAAATCTTTTTTTTTTTTTTTGTGTGAGCATCATTCCATCCATGCTCCATATTTATTTAGTCGCCTGGTACTGACACTATATGATTTTGGCAATTGAGAGCATCATCAAATAACACAAGAAATTATATTGGCTCTTCAGAAACTTGCCTGCCATGTTAACATTTTTGATGACTGGAAGTTAAAAAGTATTAGGATATTCACTTCAATTTATCAACCAACGAATGCACATATAATTTCACATAAAAAACTTTCAAAACACTTTAAAACACTTGGACATGTTTCGATCTTGTCAGGTGTTGTGTAGGAATGTGTTGTGGAGCAGTGGCTAGGTGTGCGTCTTAGACACACACCTAGCCACTGCTCCACAACACGGTATGCTGCCACAACACCTTGTTTGCAAATACTCATTGAATTGTGAATACTATAATATAACTTTAGCAAGGAACTAAGCTCCCTGATGATGATCTGACAAGATTGAAACATGTCATAGTGTTTTAAAGTGTTTTATGTGAAATTATATGTGCATTCGTTGGTTGATAAATTGAAGTGATTCTACAAAAATACACGGTGCTACAATAAGATTTATACTAGGATATTGTTAGCCTCAAGCAACTAGCTGTACACAAGTTTTACAAATATTGATATGCTTGTAATATTGAATTGGAGGGCAAAAAGATGTATGCAGCTTGGTTTTGAAGGTACATTGTTTTGTTTTCTGTGGTGTATCATTAAAATTTTGACAAATTAGCTTGTTTGATGCCGAAACCAGACTGACAAGTAAGAAATTTCTTGAGGTTTAGGTAGACTGGGTCAAGAAACACTAACAAGTACAAGTATTTCAGATCAGACTGGGTGGTGGGTCACTTAATTTAACTGTAGCTTTCATGTCACATGATCAGAGCTAGATCAATCACAGTTAAGAATATGATGAAGTTACAGTAATTATGAGTGTGGGTAAGTTTAAATTGAATTAACCTTTTGGTGCCGGAACTATTTTTTTTTAAGTTTAGCACACCCTGTATATAAAATGTGAATAATACAGGAACCAAATACATTAGAATTATGAAACAAACTGCATTTTGAAGAGAAAAAAACGGAGAGTATATACTATGTTTAAAATATTCAGTGCCTGTATTTGTTGAATAAATATATAAAATGCAACTTCAGAGGTTAGCGGTGCCGTACGACCACTATAGTTGACATTAGGCGTCAAGAGGTTAATGTAATATGCATTGTGTTCACAGTGTTGTACGTTGATAATTGATGCATGTTGCTTTTCTTACTGCAAGTGCGATAAATTGCACTCAAGTGTTATGCAGCGTTACACATTTATAGGTCTGCCAGTGCCCTTGACACACATCATGCAGTTGCTGTAATGTTTGATCCCAAGCTTAGACAATGTCTGTCTTAAGAATGTTATATGTGGCAGAAAGATGTGTGTTAACCATTTAAAGCACACAGGTTAATTCATACGTGTGTGTGTAGATATTTCCTGTGGGATAGTGTAGCCAGTTTAGTGACTAGGCTATGGGATGGACTGTTCAGGGCTCGAATCCTGATGGGGGCAAGTGATTTTTATCATCTGAAGAACATCCGTACCAGCTCTGCGGACTGGCCAGCGTACTGGTTGGTGGGTACCGGGGTTGCTTCCTTGTGGTAAAAGGTTGGGGCACGGAAGCTGACTGTATTCCTCTATCTATTTCTGAGGTTAGGCATGAGTGGAACTGTATGTCTTCTCCCCATATGCCCTCATGGTGTGGACAGAGAGAACTTCACTTTGTTAAATGTCACCTAATTACTGCAACATTCACAAACTATGAATTTTGCTCACACAGTTTATGTGTGCAATACATATGTGTGTTAGAAAGAAAAGCAACTGTTTCCATAGAAATGTTAATCACTTGGTCTTTGCCATGGAGTCACTGTGTTTTCTGTGAGGTAAGAATGTAAATTTTAAGTACTGTTTAGATTAATTTTATGTTTCAAAAGTTTAATTGTTTTTCATTTTTTCAACTAAGGTTGATAGCTGACAGCATTGTTCCTGATACAGTGTACTCTTCACTGGAGTTATGGCTGACAATGGTGTTAAAATATGAAAGAAATTATATTTTTTACGTTTTCCATTCCATGCATTGCAGTTCAGCTACTACAGACTAAACCAAGGCACACAACTGTATTAGATTTACAATAATATTATAAAAGTCTCCGACATATTTCAGACCAAATCCAAAGCATGTAAGCGTTACAGGCTGTTATAATATTATTGTAAATCTAATATTGTTGTGTGCATTTGTTGGTTTAAATTGCAGTACAGAAACTGTAGTTATGAATTATAATAATTTAGAAATTGTTACATTTGAGAAAGCAATGTATGGAATTTAAATTTTCGGTCATATCTCTTGAATTCAAATTGTGAGTAGGGAATTTTAATTCACAATTTATTTGGATGCCCTTTGACTATTTGTACTGTCTTCACTACTAATTGATGTTCCAGACATGTTTAAAACAGAAGTGGCTTATTTTAAGTTTTGCCTGCTGAATTTAATTTAAGTAATAAACACCTTAATGTTTTGTACTTTTTAATACTGACTTACCTACCGTTATTTATTGGAAGTGTCGGGAGATAACCGAGTAATCTGTGTTCGTAGATATCAAATATTAAAGATGTTCAGAGCGGTGGGAGTCAGTGTTTCTAGAAAGGAATTTTACTAGTTGTGTGGAAGAGGTTTCAAATCAACTGACATATATAGAACAGCCAAAATTTGGAACCAGAGTACATCAGTTAAGAACTGAAGCAATGTTCGTAAATCTTATTTCATGTTGTGTTAAATTTTGAAGGAATTGTTTGTGCAGAATGGTTTTGTTTAGGCATCTGAGAAATGGTTAGGCTGTGTAATTTTCGTATGTTAGGATTCTGTTTTCTGGAAGTGAATTTGGATGCGAGTGTGCACTGGAGTTGCTTCAGAAATTATTAAACTAAAATTATGGTGATATTGCATGTTGACACGTGAGAAAATTCGAAATTACATAAATTCTGCACGTGGGCCGGGATAGCTCAGTCGGTGTAGCGACTCTCTACCGGCTGGACTGTCAGGGGATCGAATCCCGGTGGGGGACGAGATTTTTCGCACGCGTCGAGATCTGCCCTGGGACCCACCCAGCCTCCTATACTATGGATACCGGGCCATTCCCGGGGGTAAAGCGGCCGAGGCGTGGCTTTGACCACTCACCCCATCTAGCGCCGAGGTTCAAGAAAGAGTAGAACTATATTCATATAATAAAACCAACTAGATGCACTAAACTAAACTAAAAAACTAAACTCCGTGGCCTTAGTCCGCACGCGAACTATACCGACAGAGCGGCCGCCGCCGGTCGGCGAAGTTAGTGCCAACTTTTGCGGATATAGGGGTGTCACGTGGTCAGCGCAACGG
>Ga0123352_10014910_pt1 | contig 12379 bp, 7 predicted proteins | sample TergutLab28metaG_FD_89700 | JGI IMG/M metagenome (GOLD analysis project Ga0123352, IMG submission 89700) | Labiotermes labralis P1 segment gut microbial communities from Petit-Saut dam, French Guiana - Lab288 P1 | ecosystem: Host-associated > Arthropoda: Insects > Digestive system > Gut ... | reverse complement strand
ATTTTTGGTACTTTAAGACTATTTATGATGACAACCAATTTATTTGTCATTGCTAATGTAAAACAATTGCGAACCTAGGTAGTTTTAGAATTCTACTGCCTTTTTTCCGAACATCTTGGGGTGTTGGCGTCCTAAATTCAGAAATTTTCAACAGTTTCCACAATCGGGTGTAGTTTGGCACGATTTTGGAGGGCCTTCGGAATTTCGGGGGGATGCGGGGTTGAACCCCCAGCCCCTCGGCACGCACTGAACCACCTATCTTCCAAGTGGGCTCTTTCTTTAATTTTTCCTACCACAAATTTGTATGCAGTTATATTCATTCACGTGCAACCTATATTACCGTCTCATGTAATATTTTATTTAATTTCAATTGTGCGGTAACTACTACTCATTGAACAGCGTGATACAGTTGACCAAAAAATATAACCATGTAACACAAACTAAATCAGACGCCGGTTTATATTTCGTGCGATTACGCCACTTGCCATACAACTTTTAGTCTGAGGCCTCGCGCCACGTATCATACGTAGTCTCAACCACATTTCTCGCGCGCGTTTCTGAATTTACACGTGACTTGTGATTGACCTTGCATTACTGATGAGACATTTCCTGTCATCTATCAACTACAATAGACACCCACTGAGCCTTGCCGGCTACAAATAACTACGTCGCAGCCGCATGTGGCGCAACAAGTCCTTGTTTCCGTAGTTCAACTGAACCCTAACCGGTGTGCCGCGGATGATGATGACTCGTAGTAGCGAGTTAGATGAACTGTGGAAGCGAGTAACCATGCGTACCAGTAGTTGGTTGTATGTCCGTGGTCACAGATCATTCGTGCGTTTTAAAAGTTCCGCCAAGTTTTTATTGCAAGTGGAGGTGAGTTCATTCGTTTCGTAGAATTTGGACTGTATTTGCCCAAATGTTCGTTTTTGCTGTCATAGGATTCTCGAAGTTCAAATCATCATATCTAAATGAACGTGAAAAATGTTACATAAGTTGGTAAAGAAATGTGTCATACACCACGTCGTAATATATGCAAATACTTTGCAGGGAATGCTTTTGTAACACTCGTGAATTCGTTTCAGAGTTGGGGCTGTCGTATGCTTTGGGCGGTAAAAGTGCAGAGTACTTTTTCGGTTTTATGAAGTTAATGTGACAACCTAAAATATGTCATGATCAGGTTCCTGAAACGACGTACCAGCTACGTCAGTGATTAACTTTTCACTCTGAGGTTGTCAGATTATATTTTTCATAAACCGTATATTCGACGTTCATATTTTATTTTTTCACTAGTCCAGGTTACAATACCTCATTCTCGTCGAAAATTGAAAAGGGTAAGATAGTTTATATGCCGGTGATTGATGTCAGCCTCGCATACCTTGTTCGTTCGCAGCACACGGTATTTTGCAATTTACCAAATGTTTTAGCCGCGATTAGCTAGAGTCACTCCACCGTATCCTTGATGCAGTTGAAAACATTGTAAATTTAATTCTCTGTAGCATCAGAATACGTTTGCCTGCTGAGGATGACATTGATTGTGTTGTGCTTGGTGAAGTATCTGTCAGCAAGACATATAAAGTGTGTTACATTTCAATATGAAAATAATTAGTGGTGACAGGTGTATAGTAAACAATTACCCACAGCAGTTTTATTGTATAACAAGCCTGCATCCACTAGGATATCACCTGGCAACTTCTGAGCTCAAGGACATGATAAAAGGTACACCTTTTTGTGATGTAAAGCAGCTCCCACCATAGAGATTTTGCTGTTTGCTTAGAGCTTCATCATTTAATAGTGCTTTGTCCAAACTGTCATGTTTAATCATAGCCACATAGTAATGTGATTGCAAATTTCTCATCTAGGATACCACACATGGAACCCCATCATCAAACTTATACAATGCTGGGATGAGGAGGGCAGATTTCTGGAGGATCAGGATGGACAGCGGGAAGAACACAGTACAGGTTAATTTACAATAGAGCATACACAAAGAATGAAGACCTTGTGTGTACTGGTTTGAGCTGAGATCACATAAGACCTTGTAGGTTGAACAGACCTGATCACAATCTGGACTCATTTTCCTACCTCATTGTTGACCTGTAAGCCATTGAGAACTAGGCAGTGATGAATAGACTGATTTTTAGGCAGTGACTTGGGGTTTCCTACTGCATTGACCCTGATGATGGCAGTTGAGCGGGTCTCCAAACCATTGGTTTGTGACCCATCTGTGACATAGCTGATAGCCTCAGAATGTTAAGGATTAGAAATAAAAGTATAACTTACTCGAAAAACAGGAAGGGTGTTTTCTTTTGCTTTCTTTCTTTCTTTTTTATTTTTTTAATTATTCCAGAGCTAAAAGTTGTATCATTGATTGTGCTTTTTGTTGACATAGTGTGGTGAATGTATGAAGTGGATCCACCCTGAGCAAAGAGCACTCTTGAGATTGTGACATTTTGATTATGTGTTGGATCCTTCTGGTGTAATTTGTGCCTTCTTGACTCTGTGCTGTCTAATGTGGGGAACGTTTTAATACATGAACACCAGATCATGGAAGTTATGTGGTTATTTCCTTTTCAAATGTTGGTATGGATTCATTGGTTATGACATTTTTCTTGAATTCTACAGTAAACTGTGGTATATAATGTCATCTGTTTTATACTAGAAGTAAAGGTAAACTTGTCTTTATGCTTCATTAAACTTCATACACTGGAACATATGAGGGAATGGAGGTATAACACCATGGAGTCATAAACTGTGACTGGATGGTGGATGTTGGATGAGTCACAGTGTTTGTCTGGGTGCAATACTGAAAATAACAGTTGCCACTCCTGATGTGAATGGAATATCAGTCATCCTATGAGTACCCAGGCCATATATTCATTTCACTACCCTACCCAGGTCCTATACTGATTGCACTATCCTGCATTGTGTCTTATCAGTTTACACACATCAAAACAGTCCTGCTGGTCACTACTAACTGAGTCAGTATGCATAATTTCTTATACTTGAAGCACAGGTGCCCAGCCACTAGTCATATACCCTGGCATGCTTTGTGTAATTGAATACTGCTTGAGCGTGCTGTAGCCATTCATTGTACAGAGCTAATGTAGCTGACTTCTTATAATAATACTCCACTCATCCAGTCTGTAGCAAGTCATTGTATTAAGTTAGCTGTTTGGGCTCACTTTTTATAATTAAATACTCTGTGTTTGCTTCTAGTCAGTCACTGTGCTAACTGCGCTAGTCTTGTCAGTAGGTGGCCACAATCAGCTTAGCAGCTATCCCATATTACTTCTTATATGAGGTGCCAGCCAAAAGTTTTTGGACTGATCACATGGAGTGCTAACAGGATATAAGGCAGCTGTGTGGTAGCAGGTACCTCTGAATTACTTTATTGTTAATTTTTGTGGTGAGCAGCAGTGTAACTTAACCCTTTGATGCTGGAATTAAATCTTTGACGGCAGAATTAAATCCCCACCCCACTGGGCACTTTAGTGGCCGTTTGGCTATTTAAGGGGCTCACTGCGCGACATATATATATATATATGTCGTTCGGCGGCTAAGGGTTAATGTTGTGTTTTCTGCAATTGACATAGAAGTGTTTTCATGTTAAGTGCTTCCTGTGATTGTTATAGTTTAGTGAAGTGGCAGACCTTAAAGAGCAGAGAATTTGCTACAAGGTTTGTTTTAACCTTAAGAAAATAGCTTCTGAGACTTAAACAATGCCTATAAAGGCCGTTCATGATGACACCATGAGTCGGGTACAAACGTTGAATGGTATTCATATTTCAAGTCACCATACATCAGCTAGGGGTTTTGAATGTTCAGGTACTCCATCATGAAGTCAGACTGGTGAAAATTTGGAAAGTATGCTTCTAGTCAGTTATGAGGAGTGCATATATTTGATGATGTTAGCAACATTCTAGGCACATCATAGAGTACATGATGACATGTGAACCAAATATATGAGGCAGATTGCTGCAAAATTTGTGCCCATGTACTGAAAGATGACCAGAAACCAAACCAACTTGCTTTGTGCAAGGACCTACAAGAACAGGCCAAAAAAGAAAGAGACTTCCATTCTAAGTTCAGAGGAGGAGATGAAAGGTGGGTTTGTGGTTATGACCCAGGAACAAAGCAACAGACATCCCACTGGAAGAGTCATCTTTCTGCCATCCAAGACAGTTGAAGCAGATGAAGTCAGACTTCAAGAGCATGTTGTCTGTTTTCTTGAACAGTGAGGCAATTTTTCAGGAGTTTTTTCTTCATTGCCACCCTGTGAATCAACAATTCTGCATAGGAGTACTAAGGGTTTTTATTGAAGCTGTTGGGAGAAAATGCCCGGCAAGTGGCAGACACAGTACTGCCTTCTGCATCATGACAACATGCCATGCCACACAGATTCATGGCTTTTTCCGGTACCTAAACAAAAAAAGAATGGTGGTGGTTTCTGGCCTCTGTAATTCTCAGTCCTATTCTTCATGGCTTATTCTGGTTCTCAAAGACAGAAACATGGTTAAAGGGATGAAGATTCAAGGATATCATGAAGCACCAGAGTGCATCGCAAAACAGGAGTTTCAGAGGTGTTTCCAGTTGTAGGAGAGATACTGGGTAATGTGTTTAAACCGAGAAGGGGATCCCTAACTGTAACTGATGTGAGCCTAAAAGTGTTACATTCCCTCAGTCTGGAAACTTGTGACTTGCACCTTGTAATATATTCTCATTTTCCAGTGTAGTGAGATACTGCAGTGACAGCTGTCCTGGCTCACCTTGTAATCAAACATACCCATAAAGTTCTGTATAATGCTTGAGCTCTGTTGATTTATAGAGGTAAAAACAGTGTCTGGGTCCACAGACTGATGCTGACTGAAGTTAAAGAAGTGATGTAGGACTGATAAATGCATGTGTTTTGTATCATCTAATAATATACCATATTATTTTTGGTCACTATTTTGTTGACATTAATCAAGTAGCTTTATTTTGTTGCAATGGTTCAAGTGCCACTATTTGAATACTATAATTTGGTTGTTATCATCCAGTTTCCAGTGTGTGAATGTTTTTGTTAGGTTGCCACTGTTTGAATAGTTTAATTCTCTCACCATTATTTGAAAGAAAATTGAAATGAACATTGGATTGCTGTATTTGGTAGTCACATTCTGCTGTTGGATAAGAATTCACCACTATGAATCATTCAGTACTGCCCATTTCTAGTCAGCTGTGCTTCTCTCCAGGGTAAATACATATTTATATTTGTATACTTTTAAGGTCATCAAATGTAGGAAAAAGAATGCAATGCCGATGTCACAAGCTGTCAGGTGTAGCAATTTATGTAAGGTGGAAATTTTGTAACACTTGACACTGTAGGTTAAGTAGAGCTGTTTATGTTTGGTGCATGGTGTAGGACACCAGTATTCAGAAGTATGATATGCCTGCTGGACATTTTGACCGATAGGAACATGTTTCAGACAAGGGATATTGAACAGAAGGTGCAGATGTAACTGTTCTTAGTAGCATGATGTTGGAGAGTTGGAGTAAACAGCTATAACTTCTCTCCTTAGCTCTATGAGGACTATACGCGTCCTGGTAATGCTTCTGCTTGTTGTGGGAACATGAGTTTTGTTGAATATTACTTGACAAAACATTATACAAACATTATTGGCAGTTACTAATATTGGAAACAGAAACAACCATTTTGTAGGTAGTATGAGTGACTCACTGTTTAGTCTCTGCCTTCACAGTTATGTACTGTCTAGTTCCGGTAAATTGGAACTTGTTAGGTGAGGAAGTGGGGAAAGGAACAAGCAAATGGGAGATCAGGGTATGAGGCTGGTACCTATTTTACAGCAATAGATGTCAGTGAAAAATACCAGTCCAAATACATTGGCCAATAGAACATTTGGAGATTTCTGTAGTATTTAGATGATCTAAACATGGTGAACTGTGCAGTGTTGTTTGTATTTGCTTTGTGTGTTTTATATATATATATATATATATGTACATATTTCTTTTGTGGATATTAGTATGTTTGTGTATATTTCGGTGTGTTTGTATTTAATTTGTGTTTGTGTAGAGTGTAAAATACATTTTCTCCCCCACAACATAAAACAATTCATCGTAAGGGCATGGAAGTTGTAGCAAATGTTATTGAGACATGTGCCAAGGAAGCAGGGCAGACACTACTGTTGAAGGGCAGTCATGTAAACATGGTATCCGGTTGAACCATTTGAAGGATTTGAAGAAAATGTAGGGAGAGAAATTCCAAAAGTCCAGAATAACTTCTGAAACCCCCAGACAAGAAGAGGAAGAAGTGCACTCGTAAAATCATGTTTGTGGAAACTTTGATGTGTTATAAACACAAAGAGCACAGGAATTATGTGGAGGAAATGCCAGTTGAAGAAAAAAATTCTGGTGGATACAGCAGACATTGTTACCTGGAGGTTAAGGTACCTGAAGGAAGTACATGAGTATTGGGATAATGGACACTTGATGTTTTACATGCCTTAACATTTCACAAATGTTGGCAAGAAGGTGAAGTCATGGGCATCTATACTCATGTGAACTCAGGAAACAGGCTTATAATGCTGCTTGTAGGGGGAATTGGTGGATTTCTTTCTCCTTGCACATCTCATTTACAAGGCTGGACTTGAAGCAGGAGAATACCATGGATGAATGAATGTAACAAATTTCGAGACGTGGGGTACCAAGAAACTTACTTCCAACTCCACCTCAGCCATTAATTGTTCTAGATAATTCTCCCTATCACTTTCTCCAGGATGACAGACCAATGTCAACTTGCATAGTAAAAACAGGCATGATATGGCTCTGCAGGAAGGGTATAGTGTCTGATGAGACCAAGAGCAAAAATGACTTACCGGTTAATTCTTCCACAGAAACCCAAAGAGATATCAACAGAATTGATCGCATACTGGCTAATCATGGTCATGCAGTTTGACTGCCTCCACACATGTAACCTAAACCTATCCAGTTCATGTGAGCCTAAATTAAAGAGATTCACGCATGAAAACATCACAGTGGGTATGCACCTCCAGAAAATACTATAAGTTACTAAAGCCTTGGTGTGACTTGTAACAAAGGACGACTAACGAAGATACTGGAAACAACTTGAAAATATCTAGAAAGAATATTTGGAAAGAGACAGGGCTGTTCCTTATGTCATAGACAACATTATTGTACACATGAATACAGATGGCGATAGTAGTGGTGATGGTGAACGTGAAAGCAGTGACACCGAGGATAGGAGTGATTGTTCATCAAGTGAGACATGGACTTGTAGCTGGCACAGTCACTGTAAAGTAAATGATAAATGCTTTTGTACAGATAATAGTTACTGAGCCATGTGTCTTCATCATAAGAGTACCCTCCCCATGCTACTTACATTCTTACCTTTGAAGTCTCAATTCACCAGAACTGGACAGTACATTCTGCATGACATGTATTGTCACCTAGATGTTCCACGCTAGTGAAGCTGATAGCTGCAACAGCAGTAGGGAACAGTAGGAGCAGCACAAGCTGTTACAATGAGGACTGGGCTTCATTGAGTGGTTATTTTAAAATATTTATTTTTAATTGTTATAAGTAAATATCACTTTGGATGCTTTATCATTTGTTAGTCTTGTTTTCTGACAGACATTAGACACAAAGCATGTGTGCAGGTTTTATTTTAAATGGTATGTCCTTCTGTTGTGTCTGACTTACCATCACTTTATTGAGGCTGGTTACTCTGTCTCTCCAAATACTGAGGCATGAAGAATAGCATTGGTTTATACTGTTGCAAATGTATGGCAGTTTGAACACAAAAATTCCAAATGCATCAGCCAGCAGGTTGGTGTTTGGTAACAGAGACCGTGTATATATGAATTGCAGGATTGAAATAATGTGATAAAAGTAAGTAAAAATTACAGCAATATAGTTGTGTATTGTAATAGCAATGTGAAGATAAACTGATGACCCTTCTGTTTGATGTTTGTGATGTAGACTTGCATAGTTTGTGTTTTCAGTTGGTTCATTTTTAGTCCATCCAACCAAAATTCATCTTTGTGTCGTCACATGAATAATATTGTACAGTACAGGGTCACTACTTGTTCGCCCCAATTTGTGGGGCAGTATGTCAACAGTGGCAGTACATTGAAATACCACATAATAGGGAATTTTTGTTTACAGACTTCCATGGGTGCTAAGTTAGGGTGTTTCTGTATCAGGGTTTGGCTCTGTTTTGCTAAGGATATGTTCAGGCAAGCTGTAAATGTATAAAAGTGTATTCTACCTTCTGCCTGTGCAAGAGAAAATTATTGGGGATTGTCAGTGTGGGTTTCGATGAAATGGGTCAATTACTGATCATATATTTTGGATTTGCCAGATACTTGAGGGGGAAAAAAAAGGAATACAATGAGGCAGTGCATGGAATTCAAGGAAGCCTATGATTCATTTAGGTGGGAGGTCTTGTTTGATATTCTCATTGAGTTTGGTATCCCCATGAAATTCTAAGGCTAACAAAAGTGCCTAAATGAAACCTATAGCAGAGTCTAGGTAGACAAAGATATGTCTGCATGTTTGCTGTAAGAATGATTTGAGACAAGGAGATGTTTTATTGCCATTGCTTTTCAACTCTTCTTTAGAATGTGCCATTAGGAAGGTTTTAGTCAGACCAGGAGGGCTTAAAATTAGGTGGTACACATCATCTTCTATTTTATAATAATCCTAATGTATTGGGTGCAAGCATGCTTACTATAAATGAAAACACAGAAGCTTCAATATTCATTAGTAATGAGATTGGTTTAGAATTAAATGATAAGAAAACTAAGTATATGGTCATGTCTCCGAGACCAGCATGCAGTGAAAAATCACAACATATATAGAGGTAATAAAATCCTTTGAAGGGGTGGAACACTTCATATATTTGGGAACATCCCTGATGAATCAAAATTCTATTCATGAAGAAATTAAGTGCAGATTACAGTCATGGAATGCTTGCTATTATTTGGTGCAGAATCTTTTGTCTTCCAGTTTGCTGTCAAAAATGTAAAGGTCAAGATATAGAGAACTATAGTTTTGCCTTTCGTTTTGTATGGGTGTGAAACTTGTTATCCCACAGTGAATGAGGAACATAGGCTGAGGGTGTTTGGGAATAGGGTGCTAAGGAAGATACTTGGGCCTACATGGGATGAGGTAATGGAGGAGTGGGGAAGATGACATAATGAGACACTTTATGATCTGTACTCACCAAATATTTGGGTGATCAAATCAAGAAGAATGAGATGGGCAGGGCATGTAGCACATATAGGGAAGAGGAGAGGTACATACAGGATCTTGGTGGGGAGACCTGAGGGAAGGAGACCACTTCAAAGACCCAGGCATAGATGGTGGGATGATATTAAAATGGACCTTCAACAATTGGGGTGGGGGGTATTGACTAGAATGATCTGGTTCATGACAGGGACAGGTTATAGGTTCTTGTGAATGCAGTAATGTACCTGTGGGTTGGGTTCTCAGGAAGGACTTCTCTGTGAAGTTAGTTTTTTACCTGTGCAGGAAATATTGCTGTGGTCAGTGCGTATCTGCTGTCAGGGAGTTGAGTATCTGCCAGTCAGTCAGGATTGGACACTTCTTTTTATTCTCCCAGGAAGTTTTAAAATATGCTAATACAAACATCATTGAATTTCAGAGCTGTAGAAGAAATATCCTGATGAAAATTCACGCCAATATTTTTGTATTAAAATCATTGTCTGTCCTAAAATGTTTCTGTCATGTTAGCCAGTTGCTTCTACATGACTCATATTAGAAAACTAATTTCATGAACTTTTTGTCTGTGAACTTCTTATCTTGAACTTAAATTGAATGCTTATACATAAATGGCCAATGCTTGCTATTCGTTATTATGCATATAAGCTCTTATAAAATGTAAAGGTGCCATTTGCTGATGACAAAACAAATTACAAACACAGCTGAAGGACAAACCTCAGAACCTCTCAGATGATGGCTGAGAATTGATTAATATTGCCATTACCAATGAATCTGTACAAACTGTTTGAAAGTGTCATTGTTAATATTTTTAATTAAAATTCTATGGTTGAAGTTATTTATATATATTCATTTAAGTCAGGAAATGAGTGCATAGTGTAACAGTTCTGGTGTACAGGAAAACCTCGTTAATTCGAAGTTGGTTAATTCAGAATACCATAGAATTTGAAGTATGAAATTCCTGAGCATTAAACATAGGATTTTGTGTACTCCTTAATTCGGCTAATTTTGTGTATGTTTGATGTATATTTGATTACTAATAGTTGTATAGTTCAAAATTTTTTGAAGTAGTTATTCTCAGTGATCTGTGTGAAGTGTGGTATTATTTTTTCCTTAGTTTTACCTTGATGGTAGACTGTGTACTGAGCACAACAGGAACTGGTATGCTGCTGTTTTTTGTTCTAGAGGGTGGCTTGATTAGGTATTAATAAGAGTACCAGTTGCAATAGTTTTTTTGAAGTGTTCTTATGATATGACTTAAACATTTCTGTTTTACTAAATCCCCCCCCCCAAAATTCTCGTGTGCTGCAGTTGTGTTATATTTATGCTTCATATATATGTATGTTTTTAAGGCTGTGTGTTGGTATGTCTGCCTTAACCTTGTTTTTGTAAGTGATTAGAATATTGTCTACACATCTACAAGGTGCCTGAGAAGTCATATGCCTGACTTATTTATTGATTTACTTCATTATGTCTGCGTTTTATGACTTTACATGACTTGACAACCCTGTGTGGCCAGCCACATGTGACAAAACTGTGATGAGCCAACACCCAGGGTCACATTTTCTCATTATTAGTAGTGTGTCGTCTAAAGATGGGAAAGACAATTTTGAGCAGTTAGTCCATTGAGGAGAGTTTGGTTCCAAGTGTTTGGATGCATAAAGACAGCACAGATCAGACGATGAATCAGGTAATGACCACATTTCAAAATCAGCGATTTGGGAAGCAATGTCTGTGCACAGCAACTCTTTCAGTGTGGGAAAAAGTGTGTTTATGAAGAGGAATATGAAGGATTCTCCTTGGAGCAGTCGACCAATATCCTGAATGGTGGCCTGTGCTGTGGTTGCTGCTTTCATTGAACGATTACCACACAAGTCCATGCAGAAACAATAAGCAGAACCTGGAGTACTACATTTGACCATGTTTGACCACAAGAGGGACCTGGTGATGAAGTCATTTTGGCCGGTGTTTGTAATTGAACTCAACAACACTGACATGAGAGTATGTCACCAAGCATGTGCTTTGTTGTTGGAATGATTTCTGGTAGCCTTGTCTCATGGTAAAGTTCTGTTTTCAGATGAATGTGCAGTTTACTGCAGCTCCCTATCTTGAAATATTTTTTGAGACTAAACAGAATCCTCGTTACACACTTGAGATATAAGACCACTCACCACACATGATGATAGTGCAGGTGTAACTGCCAGTTATATCATTGGCCCATATTTTTTTTATTGAACTGTTATTGGTGTTACAGTATTAAGTGTGGAATTATGTTATACCAGAGTCAAGCAACAATGGGATTATGTAACATGTAATTTCAGCAAGATAGTGCTCCAGTGTATTTCACCCTGATTGTGTGTGAATTCCTGAATGACTCATTAAAAGGTCAGTGTATTGGTTGGGGTTGTGTAACATCCCCTTTGCCACTGTAAAGGTGGCCATGTAGTCCCAACTTGAGCACACCTGATAACAGCCTGTGCACCAACTCTGTGTTGTGAGTCATTATGACTGATACCTGCATTTCTTGAACACCTTGAATTCTATGGAAGAGGTCACAAAGGATGTGGTGATGCACAAAGCTCTGTGAGGACCATGAGGGGTTTCCACAGGGATCTGCCAGATACATACAATGCAGGTAGGATGAAATAAATAAGTCAGGTGTACAGCGTCACAGTGTCTTCTCGGACATCCCGTAGGATAATGAATTAATGCTTTACTTTTGCTACTGCTTTTCATAAATTTTTATAAATTTACCTTCCAAATTTTGTAGAAAGTTATTGAATGTTGACCTGGAAATAGGCAATCCCAATGGTACCCCTTTTTTGTATTTATAATGTGATCCATGAAACCGAAAACAATTTTGATTGGAATTAGCATTTATTAGATTGGCCACTTATTTATTACTGTTGATGTGTTAATTTTGATTAGTCATGCCATAATTTTTATTGGTTCATACATAAAGATATTGACATATGTAACTTTTATATCCAACAAGATTAGTTCAAATTCTTGTTTCACTTTAATATTGCATAGGTTTGCTAATTGGTTTGACATAGACTTCAGTTGTTCCACCACTGAAATAATGCCTGGTAACATTTCTAAAAAAGATCCAATAATTTTT
>Ga0123352_10014907_pt1 | contig 12380 bp, 10 predicted proteins | sample TergutLab28metaG_FD_89700 | JGI IMG/M metagenome (GOLD analysis project Ga0123352, IMG submission 89700) | Labiotermes labralis P1 segment gut microbial communities from Petit-Saut dam, French Guiana - Lab288 P1 | ecosystem: Host-associated > Arthropoda: Insects > Digestive system > Gut ... | reverse complement strand
TGACAGCCTCGATGTTCTCTGGTGTTCGAGAGGTCCGTGGTCGTCCTCATCTTTTTTCAGACACACTTCCCGTTTCCCTGAAGTTCTCAACCCACAACAGAATGGATTTTCGGTCCGGTACTCAGTCCCGAGGGGGGATTTTGTAGCGAGTATGGAACGCACGCTGCACCGCTACGATAGAGTGACTTTGCGAAAAGTAGGTTTCGACGGCAAATGCGCACTGCTCGTTGGACCACACCATCTTTACGACTACGGAGTGTTGTAGCGGGAACTTCCCAACTACCTGCACCTTTCGAGCCCAACCCGACCCTTCTACGGCCTCCCTTCCCTTCACAATGCCCTGCTGAAAGTACGGAGGATATTTTGCCCCATCCTGTATATATGCCGTTATTTATGTCACTCACAGCGGACCGGATACCAGTACAATTACCCACAGTGATTTTACGTCCCAGGCTGAACGTGAAAATCGTCCAGCAGCTCAAATGATTTCAATAATTTAAAATTCCTTCAAACACGAGTACCAATACAACCAAATTGTTTGTTTAGAAGAAACCTGTCATTAACGAACCGTCGCTCCTTAACACATATTAAAGGGCGTAAATTAAGTATGGAGTGTGATACCTAGGGGCGCTGTGTAAATTCTGACATTAGGAATCGTGAAACATGATATGGAAGGATGCAATAAATCATGTATCAGGAAGGATAAGCATACAGTCGTGACATATTTTAAAATGTATTCTGATGCTCGCTGTAAGGACGGAAGAAATCCCCAAAATATATGCTGCCAGGACCGGTGGATACCAGATGGGTCTTCCGCTTTGTTAACAACTGCAACAGCGTTGAACACCCTGAACGGGGTTCTCGAACGGTCCAAGTGCAGGCAGTAACAACTGCTGTAGCATTGCCAACGGCAGCTCAGTAGGACAAAACGTGCGGTTTAAAAATAGTAGCTCCAGACCGGTCGGCCACTGGCTGTCCATTCCAGATAACAGAAATACAGAACGCAACGGAATCATGTACAGTGGGAAATTCCACAAAAATTATCATTCTTCTACCCTGCTTTATCTTCTGGATTAAACTGTTATACTCCTGTAGGAATAATTTTACTGACTGAAATAAAACATGAAAATGAGTTACTGTTCCTTCAGGAACAATTAAAAACCACACCAGCTGCTTCGGACAATTTGTTCTACGCTTTAATACTACACATGGGTGTCATTTCTGGGTAACAATTTAGGAGCCAGAGTTAGTTGTTCGGGAGTCTCACTGAATATCCTAATAATGAAGTTGTATATAACTTAATACAGAAGAATGTGGTTCAGCCAACGCACTGAACTGTTCAAAACAATGTCAGCCCTTTTCTATAGAATATATGAGAAAAAGAACATTGTTTTATAGGTTTCTTCTTGCTGCGGCCCAACGCGGGCGATGGCCTCCTCATTCATGAGGTTTGTAGATCACACACAACGGCGCAGCACAGTCGATGGGACTCCTCTAGACGAGTGATCAGCTCGTCGCAGAGACCTCTACCTGACAACACACAACTCACAAGAGACAGACATCCCTGTTCCCACAATCACAGCAGGCGGATAGGCTGACCTATGCCTTAGACAGCGCGGCCACTGGGACCGGCTTATAGTGAGGTTACCACTACGAAATAAATTTCAGAATTTAACCTTATCTCGGGCAATAATTTGAATTTCGGGTCCTGTCTGATTTTATGTTCCTTTCCGTCACATTCATCAGCAATAATTATATCTCACTCGATTTTAATTGTCTTTGCAGCTGATAATTATTCAAATTGTATACGAAAAAATACAGTCTGTGTTTGCAAAATGCGAAGTGAATGGATGCTGACCATAATAAGAGAAGTGGACAGTGAAGTGATATGTCGAATTAAGATGAAGCGACGGTTCGGATTACTTTAAAGAATATTAGCAATTATTTAAAGAGATCATTAGATTTTGTTGGTTCGAGGACCACTTGAGGACAAATAGCACGGGTTCAATGTCTTATCTACGTCCGTCAGGATCCACGCAAACTGCGGGCGGTGCATGGCTTGTTGAACCCAGCCGTGAGGGGGCGTGCATCGTCAGGGTCATTCAAGTTAAACAGCTACTTCCTTTTATTCGTTTTCGATAGTGTGTCGAGATGGTGGTACTAAAAGTAAGGATCGAGCCGTTTGCTAAGGGAAATCCTTCGATATCCGCAACGATTTCAGCAAATTTCCGTCTATTACTACACGGACCTACGCACAATGCAAGGAATCGTCGTATGAGCTGGAATAGTGTTGTCGATACGACTACACTATGGGCTTGAAATGTGAGGAATTCAGTTTTGATTCCTGGCAGGAGTAAGATATTGTTCTTTAGTCCAAAGCGTACAGATTGGCTTTGAGATCCACCCAGCCTTCTACTTCATGTGAAATGGTGGCGTCTTCCTGGGGGTTAAAGCGACCGGGCCGTGAAGCTGATTATGCATCTCCAAATAGATCTAAGGTTAACAAGACCGGCAATATACGTATAACGTAACACTGATGCGCGTTCGTGCAACCGTTGTTGCAGTGGAACAGCAATAAGTATTACATATTCTGAGTGTGTGTTTGTAGCCTTGGTCATCCAGCATGCAATGCGCATGCGCCATATTATAATCTGTCGCCTGGTCCGCTGTACAATATTTTTCCACATTATCTCATAAAAGGCACGATTTTCGAAACAAGTTATCAAAACAAAATGTATTTTGATTTCCTCGACAGCTTTTTCTGAAATATTTCTCATTATAAGAAGAAATGAGCGAAATATGACAAAAAATGTCCAGTAGTCTTCACATAAAGTACACCTTATTCTTGTTAGATTTTTATGAAACATGAATTTTCTCGACAGATTTTCGAAAAATACTCAAATATCAAATTTCATGAAAATCCGTCCAGTGGGAGAGGGGTTGTTCCATGCGGACAGACGGACAGATGGTCGGACGGACGGACAGAAGGACATGACGAAGCTAATAGTTGCTTTTCACAATTTTGCGAACGCGCCTAACAGTGAGTGGCGGTATGTCTAATACACGCCATATGCCTTCAAGATGTGTGCGTGAAACATTTACCCTCACATACAGTAATAACATCGCAGACAGGATATATTACTTGTTACCGACACTAACCGTGCGTTATGAAGCACAGACGAAACCAGAAATTCCTCTGTGATGTGTGTAATATTCAATACGCGTGTTACCCGAAACAGGACAATAAATATTTTGCTGTAGTATTGTTACGTACGTTATATGCTGACGCTCGGAACCAAGAATGGCGTGCAAGGAGGTGCCGTGTGACTGAGTAATGAAGGTACATGGTGGCGAAATGTGAAGAATAGGAATTTCGTATTACATGCAATTCGGATAAACTGGTACGTAACATGTACCAATTTCCGCGTAACTGAATGTATTCCCTCAATAGCGTAGTTTCACTCGAAGTTGACTTAGAGTTTCAGTAACAAAGAATTTTGTGTATTACACATACAGTCGAACACAACTATATTTCACCTAGCAGTATAGTAAGCATACAAGTGCATGTTTCGGCCCTATATGTGGGCCATCTTCAGGTTGAGATTCAACTTACAGATCAGCTATACAAGATGTGTGGGGTGTTTGTCTGGGGATTGGGTGGGGGGCGGAACGAGATCTCGTTGTTTCAACAGTGGGTACCATGACCTAGGGCTGTTACAAGTGGATTTTTTTTGGTTGTTTATGTACGCATGTCAAGTGGGTTACTATTCTTATGCTAAGGGTATGTTACAATTGGTATCATTAGTAAAATATACTTTAAAATACTTAAAAATTATACTTATGACGCCCCTCAAGATTAGAATTTCAGAATTTTATTTTGTTTTCTTACCATAGAAATTGGCTACTCTTAAGAATTTGTTTCTTGCAATGTTTTAAAATGTGTTTACACCCTTGAGGCAAATGAATCGCTTGTTTTAAGTTCAGGAAATACCTGTAAATCTTACAGTTTAACCTAATTGTTGTTTGTTGTAAACTACTGGCTTAAACGTTATGTATTTTACAACTAAACCTTGGATACGCATAAACGAACTTCCCTGTGAACTGTAACATTACCCATACCCCACATATTCTTACAATCAGTGCCACAACAAAGGAATTCAAAGGCAAAGGCAAGCAATCCCATTACAGGCCTGGACAGGCCCAGAGGGTTCCAGATTTCGTGACAAAGACACAGTATGGTGGTAGGTTGTCAGCCTTACGGATCGGCCAGCTTTACCTCCAGGAAATACTCCTGGTACTCATTTCTGTTAGAGGCTGAGTCAAACCTAGGGTCATAGTGCTATCGGAAGGATTTTATGTCAATGAAAAATCCACTGACACCAGCTGCGATCGAACCAGCGACCTTCAGGTTTTTAACACAGCACCTTGACCACTGTGCCACCGCGGTCCCCAACCAAGAAATGCACTTAATACAACTCATGAGAGAATTAAACTCCTACACGTTTCAGCATCGGAGTACCATACTCAAGGAGTTTTTTTAAGAGAAAAACAGATATGAGCCCAACATGCTAATAACGCCCCAGTTTCGGTATCAGCACACTGGACTTGTCTGGGTACTGACTGTTTCTATGAACTGTAGCTCTCAGAATATTTAAACAGTTTTTTTTGGATTGCCTTACTTCTATCATAAACAATACTGAAAAATTCTTCTTCAGTAAATTTTTCAAGAATTTAGGTGACTAACTTACTTTTGCAGTTACAACACTCCCACTGTAAATTTCATAGAATAAAAGACCTGAAGGTTAGTACAATTTTAACTGCAGCATCGCAAAATTTGTACTTGCTACAATTAGTTGTTAAAACAGCATTACCTTAAATGCACACAGATTATATTTAAAAACAATATTGTCAGTTTGTGATATAAGCACATCTCTCTTGGTTATTTTTGAACATTTTTTATAAAATGACACGTAGTTAACCCACAGCTGATGTGAGTTAATTCCACTACCCTCCGCGATGAAGAGTGGACAATAGTGGCAGAAAGCCAAGAGAAACGAAGAGGCTCCAGAACAGCCTCAACGATGACAAGTCCGAAGTGGAACGGCCGGTTCATAAATCCTGATGGGCTCTGGCACTAATGAAGAATTGTGTGACATTTACCTTTACTACCCCACTCTTTATGATCAGGGGGTCCTTGCATAGAATTCTAAATGCTTCATACTGAGGTATGCGATGTGGTACTCAAAACAGATATGAGAAATTAGTTACACACTCAGTACTTCGCAAATTTATATGATGTTTCTTTATACTTCTTCTCCTCGGTTACAGGATACGAATCTGTGAGAGTGACATGCACAACTGCTGTGGAACAGAGTTCATGTCTTCTGCTGGAGAGAAACAACTTACTGCATGAGTCCGTCAACAACAAAAGTGCACATCTGTTTACAGACTATTTATCTACCATTCATCTTTTGACATCACATGGGTTGTTGGACTGCTGTGAGCGTTCTAACGCGTTTCTTACAATACGTACAGATAATGACTGTAGCGCTGAGACACCTTGATTATGGTTGCTCACTGCTCAGGTTAGTTCTTGTTCAGCCAGCCTTGCGTGGGAACGGTTGTTGGCACTAATATTAACAGTAAGCAGAAAGTAAATATATCCCTGTGCAAATCATGAAGGAATGTGGGGATATGGAAATGCAACTCCACTTATTCTTAACCTTGGTACGAGAGGCACTTAAGTGGTAAGCTTCATGCTTAGACCGCTTTAATCCCGGGGAGCAGCTCACGGAACCTATTGACCAGGAGGCTGGGTGCGCTCCGGAGGCGACCTGGGCAAATTGGAGAAGACGAAAAAAATCGTTTTTCCCGCCAGGAATCGAACTGATTCCTCAGCTATCCCGCTTGTATTCTACTCAACATACTATATGCCCTGATAGTTCAAAGAAGCGTGAAACGAACTTTGCTGTAGAGGAAGCACCGCAATTAGCTAAATTTATTGCGGAGAGAGAAGAAATAGGCAAAGAAATATGCACCGTAATTCAAACAATCGTGTGAGAACACATCGACAGCAACGTCAGCATTCTGGCTGACATTACGGCAGTTACAACGTTCTAACCTCCAATCGCCTACAACACTCCAAAACCACAAAAACTTTTAATTCAGCAATGACGCAACACATAAATTTTGGCGTTTATTTTTAACTTCCCGTCAGAATACCGTGGCACAAATTATATACATGAGACATGCGCTCTTCTGAGATATTACGCAACGTACGGTGCTAATTCCTTACCGACATTTCGGCACACCCTATCGGTCTCATCTTCATGGGTCAAGAAATGAAAGAAGAACGCCGGTAACACGAGATACGCAGTTTATACCGGGAAGGTTGTGGTCGCGTCCACACCCTTCCCTTTGTGTCGAAAAGTCGGTAAGGAATTATCACTATATGCTGCATAATATCCCAGTAGACCGTAGATCTATCCACTTCGAGGCGGAAACCTGATGTCACGCAAGGTGTATACGCTCTAAAATGTGCTGTATGGCGTGGCAGAACTGTGTAACAGTAACTGTGTAGCACAAGAAAAAGGAGCTGCAGGCATAGCCTTGTAAGGTTACAAGTCTCCGAAGGTGTGGCGAACCTCACCGTATTCCCTTCATGGCCTGTGTTCGGTACACGTGCATATTTTCTCTTATTTGTTAGCAGGTAATTCCTTGCGAAAGAGAAGCCACGATTGCTGGTCCGAATATATTTAAAACAAATTTAGAACACAGTATAAAAACTGTAAACTGTAATTACGTCCAAAAATAGACGCCTTTTCTATTTAGAGGTGCAATTCGTGTAAGAAACGTTAAAAAGAATCACATTTATCAATGACAATCCCTTGTGATGTATGAAAAGTAAAAGATTACAGAAAAACCATAGAACACAATTGAATTTCTAACAGTGTTATAATTCTCGCTACATGTTTCGGCGTTAGTGAAAGGCTTCCTCTTCAGACATGCAGTCCTGGAAAATAATTTTAATACTTTAATGTAACATACACGTGCACTTATGTTTTAATGTAGAATTTCTACTTTTATCTAGTAACGGCTTACAAACTCCAATTTTGTACAGTTGAAATATCAGTTATGGTAACAGATATTATTTTAATGGGCTCTATTTAATTATCTTTCTTCGTGCATTTCAATTGCCTGGTGATGTACGTTTCTAAAGCCGAAACATGTAGCAATAAATAAAAATGATATAATTTTAGTTGTGGTTGGAGGTTTGTACATCCACCTTTTACTGTCAAAAGCATCGCCAGCTTCCTGGTACATCTGACATCCGGCATATTTCTTTGCGCATGGAATTTCACTGTATGTTGTACAGCTATAAGAATAAAATAAAAAAGCGGAAGTGACATTTAAAAATAATCGCCACTAAACTCGAAGGTGTTGGGATGCGAGTAATGATGCACACACACACTGAACTTTAAAAAATTATGGCCCGAAGCTAACACCAGGGCAGCTTGGCGTGTTGGAAGAGTACACACCGGTGAAGGAGCAAGAGTGCATTGTAAGCTGTCAGGGTAATTTGTCTTCCTTAGACATTTGCACATACCCAACACACTTACCTCTCAAGAAATTCTCTATTAAATTTATAGCTTAACGTCTTTCTTTTTAATGTACCTTTTTGTCATAAGACGTTCGCATGTTGAAGGCACTGTACTCTTCTGACGTTTATTGTACCGTGCATCATTGTGATAACTGAAGAAAAAAAAAACAAATAGATGCCACTTGAAATTTTATTGTATTTCTTATAGGCTCAACATGTTTCGAACATTACTATGCCCATCATCAGGAGCTCGCGACTATGATGTTGATTACCACATTGGTCGTTTCGTTCTTGGTTTGCTGTATGTTGAAGGTAAGGTGCGGTTAGGCTGGAGTAGTGTCCGGGCTGCAGCCCGGATACTATAAGAAGTACAATAAAATATCAAATGGCATGTATTTGGCTTTTTATGCTTCACTGTACTCTTCATTCGAATATTTTACATCGCCCGAAGCATCAACTAGTAGAAGTCGGAACCTTCACTGGGAAGGTTAAGTGAATGAAGAAACAGAACAGCTGCAACGGATGTGTTCAATAAGCAATCACTAACGCCATCTTCGTCACCTTTTGCTGGGTACATGATTTTGACTATGAGATATAGTGACAATTTACCTTTTACATATGACCTTGATCTTGCATAGTTCCACGAAACATAAATGGTCGCGAGAAACTACTTATCCAAAAAAAAAATTCAGAGCAAGTAAACAGAAGTTATTACCATCTATTTTCCTTTTGATATCGATTAAGAGAAAAATAATAGTAATTATATCCAAGCCAGAAACCCTATTATATCAATAATTTAAAAAATAAGGTTACAAATTGTCTTAAATTATGTCAAATTATATTACAAATAATGTCTAGTTTTTACATATATTTACTCGTAGGAATGAGAGAGAATTTTGAAAAGTATACAAAATACACTAACGAGGAGCTAAATTATTTGTACTCCTCACCCAATATTGTGCGGGTGATAAAATCGAGAAGAATGAGATGGGCTGGGCATGTGGCGCGTATGGGTGAGGAGAAGGTTGTGTATAGGGTCTTGCTGGGGAAACCGGAGGGAAAGAGACCACTGGGGAGACCTAGGCGAAGATGGGTGGATAATATTAGGATGGATCTCCAGGAGGTAGGATGTGGGTATATGGATTGGATTGGGCGGGCCCAGGATAGAGATAGGTGGCGGACTCTTGTGAGTGCGGTAATGAACCTTCGGGTTCCGTGAAATGCGGGGAATTTCTTGACTAGCTGCAAACCAGTTAGCTTCTCAAGAGGGACTCTGCACCATGGAGTAAGTAAGTAAGTATACAACTTTCATTAAGTTTCGGTTTCAGTAGAATATTACAACACTCTACTGACTGTCTGAAATATGCCTTGGTCAGCCGTTTAGCAAGCTTACTATTACGCGTATGAAACCAGCTGTTTGAGACGTCCTATTCAAAATCCGCAACGGGGTGACACAGCAACCAAGAAATTCGTGGAAATGAAAGTGGAAGTAACAGAAAAGAAAGGAAGACGAAACTGAGAATCTTAATGAAACATGTCTAATATTCCAGGTTAGATTAAAAATAATCGAACATCAGTTCTTGATATGTGACCGATTTTGGTTTAGAAGGCCACCGCGACATAAAAAAAAACAGTGACAATTTGGTTGAGAACTGAATGGTTAACAGACACACCGTCACGACACGGTCTAACACTTAGATGCTTCCCCTGCCGTCAAGGTCTACTGCATTATGCCCATCATTCTCCATGATTCCCTTTCTTCTCTAAGGTAGTCCTCTCCTCCTTCTGATCACCAGAAGCGGTGAAAAAGAAACATTCTTTGTTTCTTTTACTTTCAATCTTTTCTTATGTTTCCCTGCATTTCTGTCTGTTTTCAGGCGATTAAAATTATTTTTGTATTAAAACAGAAACAAACCGCATCTTTGCTTTGTGTTATGACACCGTTTAGAATTCCTTGTTCATAATTCAGATTATCTTATTCATTAACCTTTTAAAGTCTGCTGGTTACTTGAAGCACCGAGAGGTTTAATACTCAACAAGTGAGGCAATGTGTGTTTAACTAAAAAGAGATCTGCTTTCGTGTAACCACTGTTGCAGTGGAAAAGCAATACGTATTATAAAATCCGAGTATTTGTTTGTAGCCCTAGGTATCCAGCATGCAATGCGCATGTATCATATTGTCATCTGTGGCCTGTCCGGCTCTACAATGTAATCGAACTTTCCACATTTTCTCATAAAAGGCACGATTTTCGGAAAAAGTTTACTGAATATAAAATGCGTATTTCGAATTACTCTGCAAAATCTGTATGAAACATTTATCATTATGAAAAGAACTGAGCAAGATATTATCACAAATGTGTATTGGTCTTAATGTCAAGTACCCGTTCCGGTTGTCAGAGTGAAATCTTACTTAAATTTTCTGGGCAGATTTTCGAAAGTACGCAAATATCAGATTTAATAAAAATCCGTCCAGTGGGAGCCCAGTTGTTCCATGCGCACGGACGGAAGGACAGAGAGGCATGACAAAGCTAATAGTCGTTTTCATAATTCTACGAACGCACATAAAAATTGTGCATTCTACCCACACAGCGTTTATGTGTTTTGTATTTATCTCAAAACAAACAGCGACTCTTGCCCTATATAAAATAAAGTGACTGGGTGTTATAACGGAGACTAATAGAGTTTACTGCGCGGTAAGACCGGGGTCTCACGATTCGTCTTTAAAGGATTATGATGGAAGCACAACTGATCATTTGTATTTATCTCAGTGTTTAACCAACTTGATGCACAAAATTTGTTTCACAATAAGTTTTATTTTATGCCTCTACAGGTTCCGAGCACATGTGCTCAAAACATTTAGAGGCATGAAATAAAACTTATTGTGAAACAAATTTTGTGCATCAAGTTGGTTAAGTACCGAGATAAATATACTGAGATGCACGGTCAAAAAAAAGTCAGAATTTGATCATTTTTAGTTACACAGCTTTACAACTCTTTAAAATACCAATCTGAGTACCCCATTTACACATTTAAAATCTGTGGTGTTACGATAAAGAAGGTTAAGTCGCTCTCTCTATCCGACTACACGATGCCACAGTCACCCTATTCCTTGCCTCTCTGGCCCTCGCAGAGCCTTGACCTCCTTAATTAAAAACGTCCATTCTTGTTTGTCCACTACCATTTGCCGCCATTGTTTAAACTTCATTTCCCGTAGATCCTTTTCAACAACTTTCAACCATCTCAAACGAGGTCTTCCAATTCTTCGTTTTCCTTCCGGTTTACTCTGAAATATTTTCTTATCTACCCTTCCAAGATTCATTCTTACGAGACGTTTTATTCATTTCAATCTTATCTTTTTAATATCTGCTACTATGTCTAATCTTTATGTAGCTCCCGCAATTCCGATTAGTTCTTATTCCCCACTTTCCTTGTTTTACCACTGGTCTATACATCCTCCATCAAAATTTCCACTCTCATGTATTGAGTCTTTATATATCCATAATTATCACAGGCCAAGTATCTCTTCCATGTTCTAGAAATGGTTTCGTCATATTTTCGTATATTTTTTTATTTTTACTGTTTTACTCATAGCTCTAGACCTAAATATTTGTCCTAGCGTCTAGAAACATCTATTAACTCAGCAGTCCTTGATTTTATTTTTTCGCCTATTCATTTTTTTTAATTTAAAAATGTACCTAATCATCTAAAATTCTGAACTACCTCAAATGCCAGTCCATCTATTACAAGATCTTGCTCTCAATTTTTTAATTTCTTTGCCATCATAACATCAGATAACACATTAAAAAAAAGGAAGCCATCAAATTGGCCCATGTGTCTAACATTATTCATGTACAGACGGACTCTAATTTTAGTCGGGTAATAACGTGAACAGGAGAAGAGCGTTTCACGTATTGATTTATTGACTTACAGGAAATATAAACAAAGGAATTCCATCTGCATTGATTACATGGCATCGCGTAAGATGTAAAGCTGATCCAGATTTTTTCACGTACCCTTTAATCTTTATACACAGACAAGTGAAATTCATCCTTTTTCTCTTGAAGTGGCGTGATACGTAGATACGCCATGTAACGGCCTCAAATGTGTCTGCTGTATACAAAGTCTTAAAGTGAGAAACTGAAAAGTCAGAATCCCGTAACATACATTTCAGTGTTCTACTACGTAAAGTCCGGAAACATGATACGGTGAATTGCAATAGTTCAGACGTGTAATAAAAAAAAGTAAATTCGCACTAAAGTCCCGGCCTTCATTGAAAGTAATCACATTCTGTGCCTTCACCTTGTTACATTATTCATATCGACGATTAGTGGTTATAACATTCTTTCTAATAACATTCAAGACAGGCCTGTAGTAAAACTGTATTCATTCACAAAACAGCGACCTACATTTGTGAGCCAAAATAAATTGAATTGTCACAAGATTTAATATAAATTACATACGCTTCTACACCAAGATTATTGTGAATATACGAATGGGTTTCGGAAATCTTCAGGTATAGCCGGTCAGTCAGATATCTAAGATTTAACCACTGTAATTCTTTGAGGAGATCTCACTTTAGATCAGGATATCATTTAAATACATACGACACTACTGGAAATGTTTTTTTTTAAACGACGCCAACTAGGTGCACACTACCTCTTAGTATATTTATTTCAACTTCTCTACATGTTTCGGGCAACTATGTGCCCATCATCAGGAGAAGTTACTGTATCTATGCGACACTGGTATTTTCACTCTGTATGGGTGGCTGTCTGGTCTG
>Ga0123352_10014906_pt1 | contig 12380 bp, 10 predicted proteins | sample TergutLab28metaG_FD_89700 | JGI IMG/M metagenome (GOLD analysis project Ga0123352, IMG submission 89700) | Labiotermes labralis P1 segment gut microbial communities from Petit-Saut dam, French Guiana - Lab288 P1 | ecosystem: Host-associated > Arthropoda: Insects > Digestive system > Gut ... | reverse complement strand
TTTAAATAGCTGAATGACTTATAAAGACATCACAAACAGTGTGTCGAAGTTTGGAGGAATTTTATTCACTCCTATTCTGTTAACTGCTGTGACTTGCTATGCTTCAGGACCCTTGAAGGTCAGACTTTCATTCAGGAGCCAGAATGTACCCCCTCCACCTCCTAAACCTTTCCACAAATGATATATACATAGACACTTAGTAACTGCACATTTTTCCCAACTGACTAATACAATTCTGACACTGCCTGCTGTGATTATCACTTGCTGTGAAGTTCACTATGGGTTGAAATATCAACACTGGCCTATGAAGCGAAAATTCTTTCTTGACCAGAAAGTTTGTCAGTGGCGTACTGTACCCATATAATTCAGACAAAAGTAATGCTCAAAAATTGGAGATACCTACAAATATTGATGTTTACAGCTATAGGAGGGCCCACAGACCTGCCTCTTGTGGTACTGGGGTAATCTATTGGGGTTGTGGGGTAGTAACATGAAACACACAGCCGTCAATCTACTAAAAACGTCTTGGGCACCCTCAAATAGATGGAATTTTATACACAGTTACATCGTAGCTTTAGATCTGTTTTGCTGTCCCTGCTGAAGACATTCATATCTTCAGAGGTATAATGGTTCTGAAACTCTGGCCAGCCATAGTGTAAACAAGGCAGATGATTGTAGGTCTCAGAGCCATGGCTGGGAAAAAATTAAAACTTGAGGAGGAGGCCATCAGTGAAATTCTGGTTGCTGACACCGCCTCAGAATCAGGTGTGGAGGCTAGTGATTTTGAAGACTAGTTTGAGGAAGAAGAAGAAGAAGAAAAAAAAGAGAAACAACAACAACAAAAGCAGCAGCAAGCCTCAGCAGAAGTCGCCATAACAAACACTGGCCAACGAAATCATCAACCTGACTGTGCTGCTGTCTGTGTTCTTGCAGCCAAAGAAAGGGCACAATGCACCAGATGTGACGTGGGCCTGTGCTTGATGCCTTGTTTCGCAGAATATCACAGAAAAGTAATTTTGTTATATATCACCCTCTTTGTGAATACTGTGTGTCATGATAAAACAGTGATCCAAGGTGCCACAGACCTTATGCAGCAGCCAAAATTATTTGCGTAATGAACTATTTACACCACATTTTTATAATACATGTGATTCACAGGCCTAAATTTGTTGTAAAAATAGGTGAACATTTTCCCCCAGATTAACCAATTCATAAGCAGAGTGCAAAATTTTATTTCATTAAATTTGAAGGAAAAGTCTATGAGATATGTTTTTTTTCTAAGAGTAAGCATTAAAATTTAAGATCCCCATTAAAAAATTCCAGCAGACAGGGTTACTCGGAGGAATTTAATTCCGGTGTCAGAGGGTTAACTGATGACTGAGACAGAAAGTGTTTATTGCGCTGCCCGAACTGGGTCAGTAAGTAAAATGAACTACATTTCATGTTTAAAAGGTTAATAATATTAACTTCATTGTAGATTGTATAACTGCAGGTTATTGCACTGGAATATTTCATTGAAAAGTATTAGAGTGAGGATATTTGTATGTGATAAGGAAGAACATTTGAAACAAGAAAGAGGCTTTAAATGAATTAGAACTTTGACTTTCTTTTGTCAGTAATTGAAGGTTTGGTGTTACAAAACCTAAATTTGGTGTGGTTATTTGAGAAGTGAAATAAAAAGTTTTCAAACATGTGTATTTTTGCGTTATAAAAGTCTTTGTGTAGTACACATTTCAGAGCAGCTGACCAGCAACTGTTATTCTTGTAGTTCCTCAAGTAATCGGGCATAAAACTGTAAATAAAAATTCTGGAGTGGAGATCAGGGACAACTCTGAAATCTGTCACATGGATCAGCAGCACCACAGCGGTTGGATTCTCGGAAATCTGCTTTTAAATGTACCATATAAACTTAATGCTCTTAGATTTTTTATTTTTCAGATACAAGTGATGCAAGATGACCAGCGCAATAGGTCAGGCATTTTCGTTACAAATCAGAAGGGTCTGGTCCCACCTCTTGTCACCACAAATTTCATCACCCAAGACCAAGGCAATGCTAGCCCTAGATATATTCGCAGCTCAATGTACAATGTTCCAGCCACTATTGATATGATGAAACAAGTAAGAACTCCCACACGTATTTCTTGTAATGTAGAATATTTAGAAAGAGTATACTCTTGATATCCATACGCAATCGTAAGTGCTAAGACTAATGAAAGAGGTGGGGAATAATGTGGTTGAGTACTGAGTGCTTGAATAAAATCCTCAACACAAATAAATCACAGACTATTTAAGTAAGCCATGTATGTATTATGTATTTAATAAATAATTTGAAGTTTTATTTTTTGTTTGTGGCTCAGTAAAATATATTTTTGAGGTTATCTATGTTTCTCAATTATTCCTGCAACCGTGTCCCCACCATTACCCTGGATAATTGAGAGTACACTGCATTTAACTGTTACTGTGTGCCTTGTTCTCATTTACAGTTACCGCACCTGAAAGGCTCATATGTGGAGAATGCCTGCTACAGTGTAGCATGTTGTATATACACATGAATGTATATGGGCCTGTCATGGCTAAAACTATTTTAATCTGGAAAAAAATTACCATTTTATGGTATCATGTGACATCTGTTGATATGTGCATTTTCCTCAGTATTATTTTGCTGTACCTGGTCAGCTTTTTCCTAATATATTTGTTAGCCATATAATTGAGAACAACACACCAGTGTCATTGAAGTTGTGCATATAAAGACAAATTTGGCAAAACTTTTGAAATTCCTGTTCTGTCACAGATTTAATTCTTATTGCCAAACAATAAGCGTAAAAGTACTATTTTTATTTAAATATAAGATGACTCCGCATCTTCGCCTTCTTCATTGTTCAGAAGAATACCTTTACAGGCCATGTTTAACATGTCAACAGTTGCACACAGTTTTATTAAAATTACAATAAAACATAGTAATATTTCTCGTTATTTGACTGGTGTTCATCTAAATAGTACTAACTGTTCCCTGGGCATTTCTTCCTACTCCATTCTTTAAATTATTTAAGTATATGGACTTAAGTATGTTTTGTTTGTGTGTGTGTCACACGCATGTTCATGTGTGTAAAAAGATGGCTCTTCTTACTACGTAACTAGGAGTAGGCAGCAGGATATCCAGTCCTCCTTGTATCATTGTATTTGCTTGGTGTAGCTACTGAAAATGTGAATAAAGAATTAAACCAGAGTGAGATGTTGAACCTGTGATATCAGGAGAACTGAAGTGTGGTAATGCAGTATTTTGTGATGGGCACACTATTTTTAATTTTTTTATTTTATTCCAGACTGCTGTACCATTTGGTATAGTAGTGAGTCCTTTGGCCCGAACATTAGACGAGGAATATTTGCCACCCATTGTCAACATGGGAGAAGTTGGACCCGTTAGGTGCAACCGATGCAAAGCATACATGTGTCCATATATGCAGTTCATTGATGGGGGACGACGTTTCCACTGTCTTTTTTGCAAAGCCACTACAGAAGGTGAGGCTGTTGCATGGGTATCCGATGACAGGTTAAGATAACATGTTAGGAAAAGTTGGCTATTAATGCTGTAGATGTGACTTACTCTGAAAATAATGAGTGCATTGTGAATATTTCATTATTGAACACAAATCACCTGGTATAGGTTAAAGGTCAGATTTTATAGTCTTCACACCATTTTCTTAAATATCGCAAAATTCATGCCAAAATTTATGTAACCAATTTATCAGTACTGTTGCAGTCACTTCTTTATTTCTGCCTTTAAAATTTGATCTACAAATTTAAGGGCATGAGAATCTGTATTCGGGAGAATAAAAAAAATGTTGGTGTACATGACCTATAGTGATACGCATTTCTCAGTTTGTTTTTCTGTGTGAAAATCACTGGGCAGTAAGGATTAGTTATACAGACTGAATATGACACATTTTGTAAGATAGAGAGTAAGTTAACAAGAACTGTTAGTTATTTGTTTTGTATGAAATCAGTGATGGGTGCAAAGAAACCAACAAGTGAAGACTGCATGGAGTTTGAAGTGAGATTTTGGGTTTCCACAGATGTGTTGCTGAGAATTTGTCTTTTGGGATGTAATGCCACTTTAACTGGTACATAGATGTTGTTTCAAACAGATGTAGTGCCTTCGTATTCACTGCCTCTTCTGGCCCAAAGATGAAGGCACTTTGATCTTCATGACACTGGGAACCACTCAGCCATTAAAGCAGCAACACATCCCAGGAGACCTGAATCATATGATTTTAATCTGTTGGCTTAAAATATGCAGATATAGAAGGAATCTGGAAGAAAGTCACTATTATTATTGATACTGTTACCAGTGCCTCCAGAGTACTTCCAGCATTTAGACCATACAGGCCAGCGGGTAGATCGGTTTGAGAGACCAGAGTTGATGCTAGGAGTTTATGAGTTTGTAGCCACAAAAGATTACTGTAGGGTAAGTTGACTGCTTGGTTAAGCAATTTTGTACATTTGTAGTAATTTTTTATTAGTAGATTCTATGCACCAAATTCAATAATTATTTTTATACCTGCAAAACTTTCTTATTGGAGCTTCAACAGGCTTAAGGCTAGTTGAAATATATGAAGCAATTTTAATGTCAGTCAGCACTGGACTTTGTAATATTACCCTTTGCATGAAACTAAATCTCTTATCCCACAAAAATATTTATGCTGTTCTCAAATTTAATATGGAACTTTTAAGATATAGCTTAGAGCAGTACTTAAGTCACACTGCAGACACGCTTTAGCATATGTTATTAAATCTTGTTCAGTTTTTACTGTGGAGGAATATATTATACCTGAAAGTACTATACTGATAGAACTTCATGAGCCATTTGTATAGAAAATTGTGTTTATTTTATGTTTGCTTAGGGTGGGGATATACTTAGGGTGGGGATATACTTAGGGTGGGGATATACTTAGGGTGGGGATATACTTAGGGTGGGGATATACTTAGGGTGGGGATATACTTATTCAAACTTGGCAGATAAAATCAAGCAGAAAGCTGCTGCCTAAGAGTATTAAAAAAGCTGTGTGATATCCATAGGTATAATTCATGTGAAGTAACAATCTGATAAGTTATTTTTGTAATGATTGTAAGGCCATAGGAATGTTAAGGAGATTTCGTAGTGTATATTCTTTTTGTATTTAGTTCTCAGTTCTGAGTTGCAGCAGCATAAGTTACACGTTTCCACAAATATGGTGGAATGGGCTCTATAATTAGTTGTTGTTGATTTAGTATAAATTCATTGGAAGTAGGCCTTGTATGGTGTTGGGCAAACAGTTGAAAGTAATTTTGTGTGACTGCAATATGACATCACAGATTCTCTTGCCACATTGCAGAACAATACATTCCCAAAACCTCCAGCGCTCGTCTTTGTGATTGATGTGTCATATAACAACATCAAATCTGGTATGGTTCATCTTCTGTGTGGCGAAATGAAAAATATACTGAAACTCTTACCCAAGGATGAAGGAGCTGAGAAATCCTGTATGAGGGTTGGTTTCGTCACGTATAATAATACAGTGCATTTCTATAATATTAAGGTAAGGAATGTACCTTCTATAGCATTTCCTTTTTTGTAAGGCTAACTGATTGGCACATAATATATTGACATATTCACTGCCATGTCTGCTTATTTTACCAGTTTTGTGCAGACTTGCTTGTCACTCCTGGCTGTACAGTAAAATACTGTCACAAGACAAAATATTTCTTCTTCAGAACTTCCATTTAGCAGGTTTTTTCTTTTTGTTAGACTTTTTCATGACATGTTGACTAAGTTGTCTCAGACTTCAAGTCTGTCACTTCACATAGCAAAGAATGTAGGCAGTTACTGAATTGTTTGAACATTTTTGCAGCATATGATTCCAATAAACTTGAAAATGTACAGTTTCATCATGTAAATTGTAATAATTTATTCCCCACACTCCCTGATTTGCATATTTGTTAGTGAATGACAGTTTCTACCATTATATTCGGAGTTCACACTGATAATTCGCTTTATTCAGTGCGTCTTGCAAGTTGAAAAGATGCCAAGCATTTTGGCTGCATAACTTTGTATAGTGTTGTACAGTAATAAATTTGTGTCTGATGGAGACTATCCCTAGTCGCAGTTTGCACAGTGTGATGCGTGCTGTACATCACTTACTTTTGTATCATTTTATATTATAACTTGTTTTGCCTTGTAGTAGTTTTATCAAATATTTCATAGTAGCTTTGTTTCTGAATTATTTACTTATATTTGGATAAGGTTGTACATCCATTATTTATGTATTTCTTGTTAATAATAAAAGTACTGGAAATATTAGTATCCTGTTATGTGCATTTTGAAGCATTTTTTTGTGTAATCACTTCCATTCTTAATGGTGTTGTACATTTTTACCCAGATGTGTGTGTAACGCATTGCTGTTTGCCATGATTGATTGAAAAATTTTTCTAGGCACATTGTTATTTGCTTTTATCTAGACTCACGTGTTTTAGTAACCTTTGTTCGTAGCCTCTCATTGGCAATTATTGTATGCAGATTGTATCAGGTCACCTGTATTGATAAGACAGTTTAAAGCAGTCCCATTACAGGCCTGGACAGGCCCAGAGGGTTCCAGGAAGTTAAGGTTCCCAGATTTCGTGACAACGGCACAGGATGGTGGTTTGGTTGTCAGCCTTACACACCGGCCGCCTTTACCCCCAGGAAATACTCCTGGTACTCATTTATGTTAGAGGCTGAGTTGACCCCAGGGCCATAGTGTGACCAGAAGGATTTTATGTCAATGAAAAATACACTGACACCAGCTGGGATCGAACCAGTGACCTTCCGATTTGTAGCACAGCACCTTAACCATTGTGCTACTGCGGTCCCCGATGAGACAGTTTATGAGTAATTGAGTAATATTATTTACTGTTATGTTGTACTATCCTTAAGTTTGAGCATGTAAAACCATACTCTGTATTTTTCTTCGCAGGGTTGTCTTGCACAGCCACAGATGATGGTGGTGGGTGATGTACAGGACATGTTTATGCCTCTTCTGGAGGGTTTTCTGTGTGATCCCATGGAATCTGAGGCTGTTATTGATAGCCTGATGGAGCAGATACCCACCATGTTTGCCGATACTCGTGAAACAGAAACTGTGTTGGCTCCAGCAATCCAGGCTGGTCTTGAAGCACTGAAGGTGCAGTACCAGCCTCAGGCTGTAATAATTTTAAAGACTTTCTGGTGCAGGTTTTTGAAACAGGTGTTATTTCAAAAATATAAGGAGCACAACTTATGTGGAGGTTGTGTTTGTCTTTCTATTTGTCTGTATTTTACATTGTTCTAGCACATTAATTTATTTACAAATGTCTTTCAGAACCTGGAAATGATGGACGTACAAAAATTATTGGATATTTCCACAAACCAGTGACAGAAAACAATACTGTAATATGTCCAGTTTGTTGGTATTGTAACTCAGAATGGTAAATGATGGGCAGTTGATACTTGGAAGTCTTAGCACACATGTGAATAATATATAACTATGTAGTTCCTACCTCACAGAAAACACAGCTTTTCCATTACAAAGACCAACTAGTTAAAGCTGTTTTCAGAAATAATCAGTGCTTAATGTGAATAATAAGAAACACAAATGCATGGTGTGGACAAAATACAAAATTTTTAAACAGTAAAAGTAGGTGGTACATGTAATTAACCACTCTGCTTTAAAAGGATGAACACTGCAGTCACTTGCTTATGAATTTTTTTTAGCATGTGTGTTCTGTAACAATAATTGTTGTTTCTTGCAATTTTGAACACAGGCCTCAGAATGTCCTGGAAAGCTGTTGGTGTTCCATTCTTCATTACCAATAGCTGAAGCCCCTGGAAAATTGAAAAACAGAGATGACAGGAAACTGCTTGGTACAGAAAAGGAAAAAACGGTGCTAGGTAAGTTCTCGTAATATAGTATACGGTTTTTCTTTGCCACCAGTCTTTTTGCAGAGCACTTTTCTGTCACTGGCCATTCTTTGTGCAATTAATTGCACAAAGTGATCTGTTTAATATTTATAATGCACATAACAGTGCAGTGGAACAAAGATTGTTCAGTTGATATAATAAATAGTTTGTGGACTGGACAGCTGAGGAATTGTGGGTTAGTTCCTGACAGAGACAAAAGTTTCTCCCAAGTGTCCTCCAGAGCAGCTATGGGGGTCACTCAGCCTGCTGTTATGTGGATACTGGGAGCTGACCACTTGTCTCATTGTGCTGAGGTTAAGAATGTGTTATACCTCTGCCCCCAATATTCCTTTCTGGTATTGAGCTTGTTTAAGTACAGACAAAATTTTATCTTGACTATCATGGAGTATCATGGCAGTACATATTAGAAAAGGTGTAACATCCTTTCATTTGTGGGTGTTGAAGTCATGTTAACAGGTACATCTTTTCTACTATGTCTTTGAATATTTAATATTTATGTTGGAAGGTCTTGATTGCAGAAAGTTGCATTAGCTCTTTTGAGGTTAGTGCAGTTTCATTTCTCTAACACAGATCAGTAGATGCATGTTGCATGTACATTCATCCATGCATAACATGAATGCCAAGTGCTTCATAAATTATTTCATAAACTGCAGGAGATACTGTATCCATTAATAACTGTAATAAGGATGCTTCCATATATGCTTCATTACCCATTTCTCTACACCTAACCACTATAAGGCTACCATAAATTGCATCTTTGCCATGCTGTTGGTGATGGTTAACTTGGATTTTATGTCCTGAATATTTGCCTCAGTATATTGTTTCCTGTATTTCATTTTGTTTATGGGATAATGATTTTTTAATTTAGAGTAATGAAGTGCTGGAACACAATGGTGGTAGTGGGGTATGTCCATAAAAATTGTCCATTTAATTTTTTTAACGACATATCTCACACTGTATTTCTGTTTTCATGTGGTTTTCATAAGATGTCTCTCATAGCATGAGATTTGAGGTTTTCACAGAAGTGGATGTTTAGATTGTACCACCATGTAATCAGCTATGAATATTTCAAAGGAACCTGCTGCTTCTATCCTCAGGATCAAAGTGACATGTTTTAGATTTTAAAGAGTAGAGTTAAATATAAACTGGTCACATCTGATCCAACACATGTTATCTCTGAAGATGGATGTAGCAAGTTTGTTTGAAACATCATTGTCCACCACCATGACTACACAGTGTCAATAACCCAGAAAACCATGAAGTACAGCGTGAAGATTTCAGTTTTCTGGCATGTTACCCCATGCACATGGTAAATAATTGTGATGGTTCAAAGAAGAGTCAGAAAGTCCAAGCGCATCCTGAAGGTGAAGGCACTGTTTCTTCAAATAGTTGGTAACTGCTTATTGGTTAACATGGTATGACATCCCAAGAGGTTTGAATTGTTAGCAACTCCACTGTGAGAACATCAAACTGTGTGAGGTGTAGCATGTTTGTTGTATAGGAATTTTAGCTGTCAGGTGCTGCATATAAACATTTTTCATAAGAAGAAAGTAATTAATACCTGTTTTTCTTCTTGCATAAATTTAATGATAACTAACAACTAGTGTACAGAAATACGTATCTTATATCTTTACTGCTTTGATGATTGTGGGTGAAACAATGAAACTTTATTTGCTGTACAGCTAAAATTTTAAAGGTTGAGCTGATTTTAGGTGCCAGTAGGCTAACCCATGTTATTGATTTAGTACCACAGGTGACTGTATACAATAACCTGGGCCAAGATTGTGTTAGTGCTGGTTGCAGTGTGGATCTGTTTGTGTTCAACAATTCATACATTGACATGGCTACCATTGGACAAGTATCAAGATTATCTGGCGGAGAAATTTACAAGTACACATACTTTCAGGTATGTGAAATGTGGCTCAGAAACTTGAGGTGGAGTATGTATTAATAAATTAAATTAATATAAAGAAACATTCTTTTGTGTGTGTGTGTGTGTGTGTGTGTGTGTGCGTGCGTGTGAAATTTTCAGTTTTCATGGGAAACAAATGTACTAAAGTCTGGGTGATAAAGCACATTCAGATTTTGGTTAATGGTGATGTTTTAGAGACCTGCTCCCTCCATGTTCGTGAACTCCCCACATTCACTTGGATGATGGAAACAGAACAGGTCTTTGAAATGTTTTTTAACCAAATTTTATATCACTGATTGCATTGAGGGTTTTATTAATACCTCTATGTAAATGTTGCCTTAAGACATATTTGAAGTGCAGTGTGCACATAGTGTTCAGTAAGTCTCATCTAGTTACCGTGTAATCCAATGAGCAATTATTAATTGTATATAACTGATAACAAAAAAGGTTTTAAGCTTTTAAACAGAAAATAACACAAAAGAAAATTCATTGCAAGACTCATAAAACAAACAGTTAATACAAAATGTGTATTTTTGTATTGGGGCTAACATTTTAAAGAACTGTTTTCTCATAAAGCACATGGGACAATACTCCTAGAAATCCATTTTATGTATTTAGGCAACAAGGAAATATCCTGCAATTTCAAGGCATGCTACTTAATCTCTGTTTTATTTTCCACAAAGTGCTGTTTATTTTATAATTTTTATCTTCTCTGTTTAAATAATACTTTTCCATAAACCGTGCACTAAAATTGAAATGCCCTCCTTAGCAGGATGAAGGATAATGTAAATAGAAGGTATATGAGACACTCGGTATGCAAAGGTTGATGTAGCCCTTATATTGTTCCCACCGGTCTGCTTGTGTGTGCCTCCCCAGGTTGGTCCTGCATGGACTGAAATTTGCTGAAGGAGCTTCTGATTAAACAGACTTGTCACTCATAAAGTATACTGTGATGCTGTATCATCTGAGTGTAAGAGCAGAAAGTATTTATACCAATGTGGATATTTAAGAATAATGATGTTTCTTCACATGCAAAATATTTTGATAGGCTGACCTGGATGGTGAACGACTTATAGCAGATATCAAGCATGATGTGAGTCGTCCAGTTGCATTTGATGCCATCATGAGGGTGCGGACATCTACAGGTGTTAGAGCAACTGATTTCTATGGTCACTTCTTCATTGCCAACACAACGGACATGGAGCTTGCTAGTATTGACTGTGACAAGGTGAGAACGTATTTCAAGTTTAACAGCAATAAATGTGTACATTAACACTGAAAGTAGCTGCTGATGGCTGGGGTGCTTTTTTGTTTTAAATGTGCATTTTTGCACCTGCTGATATTATCTTTTGTTTTTCATATGCTTTTAAAGTTAATAACTTGAAATAAAAAGTGCATGCTTAACCCTTTGGTGCCGGAATTAAAATTAAATTAAACTCTATTAGTGGTAATTTTAACTAGAATTGAACTTCACATTATCTTTAATGCATATACAATACAAGTCTTTTAGGCTAATACTGTGAAAAAAGTATGTGTAATTATAATTACAGAAAATTTTAAAATCGGCGTGGCTTTGCTGGACATTGTTTTTCCAATGATCATTGGGGGCATTTAATTACTGGGACATTGTTTTCCTGATCGGCCATAAAGGGGTAATATAAATTGCACTTGCATGTTAGGGTGTATTTTGTGGGTGGGTTTTGAAACATTGAATTTTGACATGTTGGTATATGGCAGTCAGTTTTTCCTTATCACTGCAACACAGTACGTAGTTAAAAGTGGGCTGCCAGACAGTTTGAGCTTAGCAGTAATGCTTGTGACTTGTATGGAGGAGGTGCCCAGTTTGAATCACAGCCAGGATGCTTGTAACCCCAGTTGCTGTTATTGTGTTTTCACTCATTCCTTTCTAGCACATTCTGAAAGAATGTCTCTAAGGTGGACCATGACCACATTCTTGCATATTCTTTATGATTCATTATTCACCAATTATTGTACTGGGGCCAGTTTGGCATAGTTGGTGTAGTGACTAGGCAAGGGGCTGGATGGACCAGAGGTGAAGTCCTGGTTGGAGGAGCTCTTTCATCTCCCGACATGTCCAGACTAGCCCTGGGGCCCATTCATCTCCCACTTCAATGGGCACAAGGGTTCTTTTTCAGGGATGGTCTTAGCATGATATTGATCACTTTCCACCATCTGGTAGAGGGAAAACGGAACGTGATGGCACACGGTGACGCACGGGAGGGGAAGTGAAGGGGAAAGATGCGAATGGAGTGGGTAGCCAGCAACTTTACACTGTATGTTGGAAAGGGTCCATCCAGCATTACTACCAACAATAAAAACATACGACAAGCTGGCTAGCAGCATAGTAAGCCATGAATTAAGGAGTAACATTAGACAATTTCAACATCACTGTTTCCATATAACACTTAACTGCTGTTGACACAGTGAGTTCAGTTATTTCCCGTATTATGATATATGATACGATATATTTGTCAA
>Ga0123352_10014905_pt1 | contig 12380 bp, 11 predicted proteins | sample TergutLab28metaG_FD_89700 | JGI IMG/M metagenome (GOLD analysis project Ga0123352, IMG submission 89700) | Labiotermes labralis P1 segment gut microbial communities from Petit-Saut dam, French Guiana - Lab288 P1 | ecosystem: Host-associated > Arthropoda: Insects > Digestive system > Gut ... | reverse complement strand
TTAACCCTTTGGCCCTGGAGCTGGACATTTACAGTTTAGCACACCATTTATGTAAAATGTGAATATTTTATGAACCAAGAAGGGTAACATTAGGAAATACACGACATTTTGTGGAGGAATAAATGAAGATGGTGAAAGAAAGTCTAAAAAAATAATTAAATATATTTGTTGACTAAATATATAAAAAGCATATGCTGGGGGTGAGCGGTACGTCTGTCCTATATACAGGATGCGTGGTGCCTAAAGGTTAATTAAATACCCCAGTTCCTGGACATTTTTAATGCTTTGAATGTTCAACCGCACAACATACGAGGTTTGTTCAAACAGTATCCAGATTGGAATTGTAGTGGTTGTTCACTGGGTGGGATGTGTTTGCAACCAGTCTTGACATGTTCATACATGTCTTAGCAACTCATGACACAAGTTGCAAGTGGCTGCGTTTGCTCAGCTGGCTGTAGTAGGTCGCAGAAGTAACGCGTGCGTTTATGTCACAGTGATTTTTACGATATGTGAAAGTACTGAACAACGCATTTGCATCAAGTTTTGTTTTAAAATCGGAAAAACTGCAACGGAAACGTATCAATTATTGCAGCAAGCATACGGCGAAGATGCAATAGGTCATACACAAGTGTTCGACCGGTTCCATCGATTTAAAGACGGTAGAACCTCCATTAAAAGCGACCCCCGCTCGGGACAAGCATCAACATCGAGAAACAAGGAAATTATTGCTAAAGTTAGAACAATCATTTGTAATAACAGGAGACTGAAAGTACGAGAGATAGCGGATGACTGTGGGATCTCTGTATGCTCATGCGATGCAATTTTAACCGATGATCTGCACATGAAACATGTGTGCGCAAAGTTTGTGCCGCGTTTGCTAACAGATGACCAACGTGAGCAACATCAGACACTCGCCCGTGATTTGTTTGAGCGTTCATGTGAAGACGTGCAGGTTCTTAAGAACACTGTGACAGGTAGGCGAGTCCTGGGTCTACAGGTACGACCCAGAGACGAAACAACAATCATCACAGTGGAAGGATCCCACGTCTCCTCGACCAAAGAAGGGGTGCCAGGTGCGAAGCAAAACAAAGGTCATGTTACTGGCGTTTTTTGATTCTGGGGGTATTGTACACAACGAGTATGCTCCCGACAGGCAAACAATTAACAAGGAATTCTACATGGAGTTCTTGCGATGTTTGCGTGAATTAGTTCACCGAAAACGACCAGAAAAATGGCGGGATGGCGACTGGATCCTACACCACGACAATGCGCCCGCACACACTTCACATCTTGTGCAGCAGTTTTTGGCCAAACAGGGCACTGTTCAGTTGCAGCAGCCACCATACTCACCAGATCTCGCACCGTGTGACTTTTTCCTATTCCCAAGGCTTAAGAAAGTTCTGAAAGGACACCGATTTGCGGCAACGGAGGACATCAAACGAAATTCAACGAAGACACTATTAGACATCCCCAAAGAGGAGTTCGCAAAATGTTTCCAACAGTGGCAGAAACGTTGGGTGAAGTGTGTAGCTGCAGAAGGGAACTGTGTTGAAGACAATTAGGGTTAAAACCCCATAAGCCTTATCTACTTCATGTACTGTGGTCAGTCCAGATACTTTTTGAACAAACCTAGTACTGTTAATTTTGGTTTGACACCACATATTATGCTCCTTAGCCCAAGACAGCAGAAAATGCATGTAGTCTAGTAGTTCGTCACTGAATGGTACTTCTCAAAACAAGACCCTGTACGAAGCGGAACAATACAGAATTTACACATGTATCTAGTTTCACTTCCTGTCTTATGTGCACCAGACACTTTCCACTGTCTTGCAGGTTACTTCTTTTTTCCCTCCCAACCAACAATTTTTTCAAGTCTGTGTATTCTGAAATCACTGGACAGACTGCCTGGCGGGTCCTGTTTAGGCCCCCTTGGTGGTGTTTGCTTCTCTGGCAGTTTAGAATCATCAGAACTTGACTCACTTCAATTCTGGACTTCTAATATCCAGGACCTTCCTTCACTGTACAGGAAGTTCTTGTACTTAACTTTTTTTTTTTGTATTTAGTGTCCTGTACACAAAAAAAGCATTGAAGAGTGCACAGTATTGCAGATACAGTACCACCTTTTTTGACCATTTTACAGTTTTTCCTCAGAAATGAGTAATAACTGAGGTATTGGTCTGCCCTGTCTAGGCCCTTCATGAATTTATTGTACTGGACAACAGCATATGGCTTCTTTATTTCCATGTTTGTTTTCCTGTCTTTCTGCCCTGTGTTTACAATTGTTACGTCATGGATCCTACTTATCATTCCCACAAGTTTTTGTCCTTCCATACCTGCACCATTACGTCACCTTTCCTCCAGAATGCTGTCCTTTTTTCAAGTGCTTGCCTTCCCGTTCTAGATCACGTCAAATGCCCGTTAGCCTTCATAGTGCCGCAGACTCTCACATTTGTGTCTAGCAATGTCTGAGCTAATCTCACACTGTTATAAACATTGCCTTGATAGATGTGACGATTTTGGCCTAAGTTTCTGTCTAAAAGTGATAACACTGTGTCCTCCAACTTCTTTCCCTCAGCTGAGTATACCTCCATGATGCAGATATAATCTGATACAGCCTCACACACCATTCTCATTAGCACTCCATCTTTTGTTATTTTTCCTGGATTGTATGTCCTAAATTTCAGGTGACCCTGCCATGGAATCATGGCTTCATAAAGTGACAGTTCTTGTTTTGGGCTGTAAACTGACCTAAATTTCTTTACAAAATATTCATACACAGGCCAAATTTTGAATAGCTGCCCTGAATCCGGTGTTTGCTGACTGCTGTCACTAAAATGCTAGGCCTGCCAAATGGATTCAAAACGGTTCCTACTCATAGTGTGAGGATAAATGGGTGTGGAAATTGTGGGGTCAGTGGACCAGTAGTGTCTTATATTTTCCTTTCTGACTTGTCCCTTCAAAATTATTAGACCCCAAAATTTTCTCATTTCTTCAGGTGTGATATTGGCCCACTTCGGTGTTTTAGGCGAGACTTTCCATTTTTCTGCATTTTGACTATGGTAAAGGTTATAATTTTCAGTAAGTAACTGTATAAGATGATCACAAATGATTTAACTCATGACTTCATCAACAGACTCAGGTTTTGATGTTTTGCTGACCGTGCATCTCAGTATAATCTTAGTAATTAACCAACTTAATGCACAAAATCTTGTTTTATAATAAGTTTATCATATGCCTCTACATGTTTCAAGCACTATGTGCTCATCATCAGGAGGTCAAAATTGTATTATACAGCATCTGGTATCATCACACCTGTAGGTGGCCGTCCGGTGCACAGGTTGAGAGAAGACTTCTCTCAACCTGTGCACCGGACGGTCACCTACAGAGTGTGATGATACCAGATGCTGTATAATAAAATGTTGACCTCCTGATGATGAGCACATAGTGCTTGAAACATGTAGAGGCATATAATAAGCTTATTATGAAACAGGATTTTGTGTATTAAGTTACTAAGAAGAACAGACTCGGGGTTACCAATTACTATATTCAGACCTGTGGTTCCAAGGAAAGGCTCACTTCTTGGTTTTTTAACAGTTTTACACCACACATCACTCGTTTTATCATCAGAGCTCTCCGGTTCACTACTTTCTTCCCCTTATGTACTTGGATCGCTGTCACTAATAAAAACTACGGCAGAAGGTTGGAACTGTTAACGTGGAATAGTGGTGGGGGTAGTCACTGTCACTGTCCAAAATTTCATTGCCACTATTATCAGACATTCGCATATAACTCACACAAAATATCGTCCTCTTTCAGAACAATTCTATGCAAAGCCATGATTACCACTGAAGAAAGTTAGGCAAGAGAACAAACAGGGTATCTGAATGAGTGGTCTCTTCGTTGCAGTCTATGGTTCTAAACATAGGGGGTCAGGACCAGTCTCTTTGTAACTTGAGACCCAAACATTCTGCATCAAGCAGTCAATAACCTTGAAGCGTTAAGTGAGTCACACAACCTGACAAACTCACGTGCAGGATGTCACCTAAGAAAAAGCAGAGAGACGTGACCCGTCAGTGATGCAATGGATAGCATGGCCCGACAGCAAAGCGTTAAAGAGGTACTAGCATCACTGCCATCTTGGAAGTCCATCCATGTTATTTACTACTACCAACTATACGATAGTGTTCAGTATACAAGGTGGCCTCCAATGGCATAATATTCACATGAAATTTTGTCAAAATTTGTCCAGCACTTCTCTTGCTATACAAAACATGTGGACAGATGGGGTCAGCACCAAATGTACTGTCAAAAATTAACTGGCAATGTGCAAGAACTAAAAATACATCACGCTATATCTTAACCTAGTAAATTTACATTTAAATATTGAAATATGTACAGCACTGCACTGTGAATTATATTTAATACACTTAATATATCAGAAACCTAAAACTAGACTGTCAGGAATGAACCCATGTACCTTCACGATGTCCTGAAACACACAACCTTCCTATGCACACCCTAGTTTATGTTCCTGTAATATTAATTTAATCACTTTCACATGTTATGTGTTATATGTAATGTTATATACACTAATGTACTGCTAATGAGCCTAAATATAATCTGCTCTGTTAAAGTTCTAGTTTGTGGCAGCAAATGTAAAAGCTTATCAGTCAGACTACTTCAGCTGTTTAGTGCTGTTTTTAGAATTAGTGCATAATAAAACCAACTTCACTTGCCCCACTAGCTGGCAGCTCATATTGAAGTGTTCAGTACAAACAGCCATTTTCAAATACCTCCATTGTAGGAACATCACAGAAAATAACATTCCCATCCATAATCCAAAACACGAACTAGCAAAAATGCATGCAGTAAATATTCTCATCCCATTACTTTCTACAGCTTGGAATTAATATGTGAGTTTTGTGTATTATAGTTTCATATTAGATTTCATTCCTGGAGCCATCACTCAAAATGTTGGAAGCACCACTTCCTGATTCCTTGAACAAAGTAGATGTTAGTCCCAAAGCTGCCAGGGCAGTATTTGCTAGGTGACAAGAATCCTTTTCTGTTGAAAACACACAGTGTTTCTGAATAAGGTTCTGCTTTCATCAAAGGGTAATAACGACCAGGAATAAGGATTTGCTCAATCCAATAGACACAACAAAATGAGTTTAGTAACCATGTTTCTACCCGATGGCAGAATCACAGCCAACTTCCACAACATATGTTATTAAAAAATAAGATGTTGGATATATCCAATATCTGTATCGCCTGCATAACAATGAGCCGTACTGGCTCTGGTTAGAGCAACGACCTTGCCCTTGGCAAGGCAGAACTGGTTATTTCCTCCCTCATTCCCTTTTCCCAGGCTATCATCACGTGCTATTGGTCGCCCTCACAGAAGAGAAAGGTGAGGGCTTTTTTTTTTAGCTTTCGTTATGGGACGTTTCTTCGAAGCTTTTCACTTGGCTACAACTCATCGGGACAACAAGTCTTCTTCTTTGGGCTGCCCGGCAGCAGGAGCTACATCTGATCACTCCGTAAGGGCTACGTAGACGTACGGGATATGTAAGCAGGTCACATTTGTTCTTGGCCACTTTGTTTCCAAAATGACATGTCGTGTTTTTTTGAGTCAGAACATATCCCCCCGAGGTCTACGTAGCGCCTCACGCTGAACAGGGGGTTGGTGTACCTAACCGCCCCGTAGGGTTTAGTTTTACGTTTTTTGTCTGTGACGCGCAAGGCTATGTCGTGCCATTGTATTGGAGCTTATGTATGTCATGTTTTGGCACATTGAGTGTAGTGGCTGGCCGATCGTGTTTCTTGTCGTACTGTTAGGTTTTCTTTGTTTTGGACCAGCGAATGTAGAGTGTTTTGTGCTACGTCTGCCTGAGCGTTCCTTGTACTGTGAGTACTGTACTGTTGTATTGTACGCTGTTCCCCCTGTGGCAGACTGACGCTGGATCTTAGAATCATGTAAGATTGTGTGTGCTACGTATGTTACGATCGGCCTAGCCGGAGGTCCATGTTCACTTTGAAGGCTACTATCTTTTGTTTCATGTGGTTAATTCACCTTTTGCGTATTTTGTTTGCTGACAAGTCAATTATATTTGCACTTACTAAATGACCCCTGTCTTTTTCATTACACATACTGACCATCTACTACAAGGCCCCCACAAGTCAGGATTCGATCGCTCAAAGGGCCAAGGACGAAATTAGTGCCAGCCCTCGGGTCGATACACGCCAGGACCTTGTCGGTCGGTGGAAGGCCCGCCCCCGAGGGCTCAACATACTCTTACACTGTGCCCACTGTGTATGCCCTTTTAATTAATGTTGTGTCACTTACAGACAAAATACGTAACTAATAAAGCTCCATTCAAGGTATCTAGAGTCAACTCCAAACCAACAGTCAAACCACTGCTAATGGAAAAATGAAAAGAGTCAATATGTGAGTGACAAAACATTACATTGTATTGTAAGACCTAGTGTCAAACAAAGACAGCTGAGATTATTCTGTAGTTTAAATTATTAAAATATTGAGAAACAGACCACCAGGAATGTTACAGTTAATGCAGAAGTAACAATGCAGAACTTCTGGATGGTACTTGAAACACAGGGTTCAATCATTAGAGGTTTTTGCATTGTCCTTACCATTTTCTTGTATAACAGCATCACAATGTTGCAGACTGTCTTCAGGCAATGGCAAAGACTTCAACTGATGAAGAGCCTTGGAGGCAGCATCATGGCGAGCTGCCTGAGCAGTTCGACCTTCACCAAGGAAGTCACGAGCTCCCACACGGAGCGACACCATGAACATTGGTGGCTGAAATCCTCCAGGGCCTTTGCCATAATGATTATATCTCTGTGAACATAGCAACACAGCATCTTTCACTGCCCATTTTAACAGTTTCTGTCAATATCCCCGCAATATGGGTTAAATTTAAATTTACAGTACACATAATTTCTAGGGGCCCCTACACACACGAGTATCCTACACAGTGTAAAGTACCGTTCTCTTCACTATCAATGTGTTGCGTTCGCCATCAGAAATATTCATCCATATGGATAATCCAAACCTTTAATCCCAGAGCTGCAAGCTAGGGGGTTAGCACTCTTGTTTACTACTGGGGATGTTCTGGATTTGATTGCAGCACCAGGAGCAAGGTACCCTGACTAAAGTTTTTCATATTTTTCCTTAGTCCAGCTACAAAAATAATGTCATGAGATATTAAAATGTCATAAATGCTTAATTCCACAACCTCACATCATCATTTGTAATTTGATTTCCTAAGTCACAAAACCATAATGCCAAGAGTTGATTTGTGTCTAAGTACTTAGTTTCTGGCATTTTCCTGTTTCATGCAGCATCAAAACAGTGACAGAACTGGATGATACACTACTCAGCAAGTTTAACAGAACAGTTCCATTCATAAGAATAAAACACTTGGCACTTATTTTCATAAACTTCAGGTGACAAAAAAAACGAAAATTTCTGGTTTGTATTAAGACAAAGCTCCAAGAAATGAAAACATTTATCATCATCACCAGTAGCCTGAAACACAATGCTGTAATACAGGATGAGTGGAAAATGCCCTTGAGTGACCACAGCTTATTTCACAACATTATCCTGGCATCAGTGTGGAGGGAAAGAGAAAGTCATGAAAAACCTGAAGGATAATTGATGTCACAGCCAAGATTCAAACCAGGCACACCTCAATTGCAGTCACCAGCGTTATAGTCTGAACCAACCTGCTGGCATAAAACCACAATTCAGAATTTGACGTTTTTATTTACAAGTATTACATATTTTCGTAGGAAATTTTAACGCATAAACAGTGAGCTAGCATACAGACAGACATACTAAGTATACTAAAGTTTATTTACAACAGAGTTTAATCATAAAGTAACAAACACTCTGATGCCAAGAACATTATTCTGTCTGGTGTATGCATGGCACATCAGTAGCAGACAGTACACATGGGTCCTCTACCTAGTCACAATCAACATTTAAACATCTGTATGGGTCAAATGTCTATAGCCACAGGTGACAGATTATTTCACATTGGTTTCAGTTGCAAAATGCTTCCCATTCAGGCAATCCTTAAGAGGTCCAAATACATGAAAAACACTGAGTGTTGAGATACAGCGTTTAACACAATAATAATAATCAGTCACAAACCTCGTTGGAAAAATGCTGCCACCCTGATGCCCCAACCCAGGCTTTGTGACGACTAGCCTGCCATAAACTCTCCAGTATTACACAGTAACCCTTTTAAGTTACAGTGTCACCATGATCAAGAAAATCCATAAGCAACACACCTTCTTGGATCCAAAAGACAGCTGCCAAAATCTCCCTTATTGATGGCAATGTTTTGAATTACTTCAGTGATGGAGATGTGTTTCAACATCATGGATACTACTTGGTTTGTTTGGTGTCATCTGATTAACCCGTATATCATCCCCATAACAACATATGCAAAAACTGGTATTCTTGATTGACATCACATGTCAAACACAGGAGAGGGAGTGTCTGATATGACATACTCTGCGACCCATCATCCGTGAGGATCTTAGGCAACCAGCGTGCACACACTTTTGTGTAATTCCAGTTGGTCGTGGACAGTGCTGTGCATACTACCCGCCACAACGTCCCACAGTTAGGTGATGTTAAGTCAACTTAATGTGTCTGTCATTTCTGATGAGGGCATCTGCAAAACTACTTGTTGCCAACATCTGCCCAGCCATTATCAAAAGCACTGCATCATATCCACACTTGTCCATGTGATCCACATGCCTCCATCAACTTGCAAATTAATTTCCACTACTGGGACATATCTAACATGCAAGAATCAAATCACACTGTGTACTTCAACACTTGAGCATGTTTCCAGTACACCTGCTATTTTTTAATGGATTGCATGGTGAAACAACACACATATGGCACCCTCTGTTGGCTGTACGTTGACAAAGAAAATCTGCAGGTGTCCATTACACAGTAAAAATACATGCCTGGTACGAAGTTATTTCATGTAACAGACGCTGTTAACATATTTTCTGAAACTCTCTTTCATACACAATATATTACATACATGCCACAATCCAGGATTAAAAATTTTCTCCCCATACCTGAGCCTGCCCAAGATTAAAGCTATACAAAACTGCACCTAACCTCCCACCCAATAAACCCAGCACCACAGAACATCAAAACTCCACACATGATGACACCAGCAGCTGTTAACAGTGGTTTTACTGAATGTTGCACAGTAGTTTCAACAGAATTAAAGTTACATAGGCCAAACATTATGATGTCCCTCCCCCACCTTATATCACTTAACACATGGGGTACTTGTTGCATATTCTGTCCTAGAAGTACTACATGACAATGGTGATCTTCAGCTCTTCATAAATTTAATTAGGTCCCTAAACCTCACTATCTCAGTGTGTTAAACTCTTTCAGTAACATCTGTAGTTCAGTTAATGACAACAGGATTAGGCAGATGGTATCACAGGTAATGGTGGGCAGACAACACTGCAAGGAACTTAATTACATCACAATTTGACAAACTTACCACTCCTTGATCTGACTTATCTTTAGGACAGTTAGGCATTAAAGCCAACTTGCAGTTAAACAATTATGAAGACTTCTTACATTCTACCTTTTACAGATCTGAAGGGCCCATGGGTAACACCATATGCCTGGCACTGATAAATATATTATACATGCAGCAAGAAGTTGAAAAGAAACCACAAAATTTTCTTCACACATACCTCAGAAGAACATTTATCCCCACAAGAATTTACAACTCCTGATGAGAAAGCCATTTTACACACATACTTATATGCATACATACATACATGCATGCATACATGCATATATAATTTACATATATTCCATGGATTTTAAAGTTTCTTAGAATAATGACAGGTTGTGAAATAAGTCACAAAATAGAAAGCGCATTCATACATACCATTCAAAGAATTACTAAGTTATCAACATTCCATTAAATTATCTTTAGTATAGTGAGCAGGCTATGTGCTAGAAAGCCAAGGAATCATTGTGCAATTACCAGAAACTGTAAGAGATTTTTCTAGTCTCCAAATCATCTAGATGGGCTCTGGGACCAACCAGCTACCTGCTCAATGGCTATGAGGGGCAGTTTCCCTGGAGATAAAATGGCTGGTTCATGAAGATGACTACCTAACCTTCATCAAGTGCCAAGTTTAAGAATGAGGGGACCTATGCTTGCACTTCAACATGTGCCTTCATGGCATGCAAAGATACATCTTCACCTTCACAAAGATTTAAACTACATAAATACAAAGGTACTCAAAAGGATTACAAATCACTTTTCAACATTAAGAATTCATCAACTAACTAAATCGAGTGTCTTTTTACCTACTTTAATGCGGTTGCAGTGTGTTCCTTTTCAAATATCAAACTCTTAACAATAAACAATACACTGCTGAAGATCATTCTGCCAGGATACTAAGCACTTTCCCGAAAGCCTGATACAAGTTCTGTGGGTTATTATGACTGTGCTGATTCTTGTATTAACACAGTGTACATTGAAATTTGTATGAAAAGGTGTTACGTTATTTACAATGGACCTTTTTAAGGAATGTATGTATTCATACATACAATATAAAAAAATATATATAGTTTCTTATATCAGACTTCTACACGAATACATAGGTTTGGCACCAGCTCTACCCAATAATTTGCTTGTATAAAAAGAAAAGATATTTTACCGTTAGACAAATTATCCCCCAAAATGATTCCGTACTTTATCATACGTGTGAGATCAAACAACGTTAACTCATCAGTGTATGTGTCAACACCGCTAATAAGACACGTGATTCCAAATGAACATGGACCTACTATGTACGTACTCATTGTACATATAATTCTAACTGGATATTATTGGGAATGTTGTTATGTTTATTTCACCTAGATTTTGGGTCAGTTCTTTAGCAGTAAACAAGAACTAGATTTTGTTCAGTTCTATACTTTCAGATCAACATGATATAATTCTTCAAACAGATACTGTACTGTAAAGATACTGAGCATAAAACACTCTTTTGGTAATTACCTCGGATGCGATAAGGTTACTCTATTAGCAGCAAACAAGAGTGTGTATGAATGTGTGTGCATATATAGATACATATAAATAACACAAATTAAGACTATTCCAACACAGTAGTGCCACTGTGATGATCTTTATCTGTACTACTGCAATATGCATTTTAACTTTTAATAACCTAGATCATCAAAAGATTTGAATAGATCAAGTAATGTACCTTTATGAGAGATATCCTGTTGTTGACACACACAGTAAAGAGGCGAAGGCCATAAATCGCAACTAAGTTGCATGTTACACTGCTAAATAACTTCAACGTAACACACAGCTTAAGTACAAAACACCATCATCAGACAAAATTAGAGAATCAAATAAAAGTTATCACGTAAATTACACGTCCACATACACAGTTAAGATCTCAACTTCACATTTTTTTGCAACATAAGCTAAGCCACATTCATTACACTTTTTAAAGTAGATACAGGTTCCACATAAAACAATGCAGAGATGGGTTTAAAACCGAACATCTAAAAGTTGAAATCAATGTCTAGAACTTTGGGTGACAGTGAAAACTCTGTAATGTATTGTTGCTCACCCTTGCGGAGACCTCCTGTAAGTTTGTGACAATCTGTTCTGAATTAGAGGTTTTCCTTGCTGTTAAGTCACTCCTTGTTTACTTTATTGAATATCTGTTCTTCACATGTTGCAAAAGGTAAATATAAACATCAGTTGTTACACCATTTACTGGACTGTTGTTATGTAGGCCTCCTTTCACTAACATCATAAGGAAAGAAATTTATTTCATGTTCACTTGATACTCGTAATTTCACATGACAATGGCTTATTGTACTTAACCCAACACATGTAGCATTAAAGTTATACAATATTCTAACATGAAACTCTGTTGTGAATGATGGCCTTCACTACCTTCTGTGTCAAGTAATGTAAAGACATGTAAAGATTATAGATATAAGTTCTAAAACATTTACTGGAAAAGACACTTGCAATGTGATAATGATTATTGTAACAGACTTATAAATGGCCAATTAATTAGCTGCAATAAGCAGGCTGAGTGTCCTACATAAAACTAAACTCCATGACCTTAGTCCGCACACGAACTATACCGACAGAGCGGCCGCCGCCAGTCGGCGAAGTTAGTGCCAACTTTTGCGAATAGAGGGGGTGTCACGTGGTCAGCGCAACGGGTCCCCACAGCCGTTGATCTCTGTTTTCTAGACCTGGAGCCGCTACTTTTTTCATTCAAGTAGCTCCTCAATTGACCTCACGAGGCTGAGTGGACCC
>Ga0123352_10014904_pt1 | contig 12381 bp, 8 predicted proteins | sample TergutLab28metaG_FD_89700 | JGI IMG/M metagenome (GOLD analysis project Ga0123352, IMG submission 89700) | Labiotermes labralis P1 segment gut microbial communities from Petit-Saut dam, French Guiana - Lab288 P1 | ecosystem: Host-associated > Arthropoda: Insects > Digestive system > Gut ... | reverse complement strand
GTTTTGGGACAAATCGCTACGTCAGCTTTGGTTTCGGGCGACTGCAACCATGGGATTTTGAAAGTGAAAGATTTTGATTGGAATAAGGTGGGTATGGGTGAACTGTCATAATTTCTACAACAAATATTTGTAAACACTTCTGCTTGGGTTTATGTATCATTTGTGGTTACATTAACAAACTTACAACAGAACATATCAGATTGTGTTTTCGAGTATTTGAATGATTCATGATTAATTATTAGGAAATAATTTGAAAGGAATTTCTAGTGTTCTGATTAAAACTACATGTCGTTTATTTCAAGCAAGGACTTTAAAATGACGCTAAGAACACCATTCAGACTTTCAGACGAGTTAATGTAATAACGAAGTGCGGGTATTTGCTTCATGTATGAATTTCTGCATCTAACAAATTGGATGTCATTAAAAAATTGCTTTGTAAGTGAATATATATTGTTTCTATGAAATATGTAGAGAAAATTCAACTTCGTATAAAATATCATTTTGGGTGTTACACGTAAAGTCTTTTGTGTTTTAATCACATTGTAAACTTTGTAAAAACATTAGGAATTACTTTCTGTGTTCAATTCTTTTTCCATATCACTATTCTTTATGGAGTAAAGACAAAATATACGGCAGAGTGAGACAGGACACGGAAATAAATGTAATACGGCACATGCGCTTTGTGTGCTGGATAAAGAAATCTACACAAACACATTTAGAATATAAAATAGTTAATGCTTTTTAGACAGAATCAATGCTTAGGTGAACGCAATTCAATGTTATGTTCGCAGTGACTTCAACCAAGACTCCACTACCAGCTGCTCAAGTAAAGAGCTGAACCAATTCCCTTCACACAAATACATGTTCGAGAGAATTGGATTCAAGTCTCCGCTTGTCCTAAAAGAAGAGATAAACTAGTTAATAAAGTTACAAACACTCATAACTAAGATGTTCAACTCAAAGAAGTTGTCATAAATTTTGTATTCTTACAGTTTTCAGATTCTCGATCTTGGTACGTGCTGTTGTACAGCCCCAACGAATTTGAAAACAACATTGGGTGTTTTAAATTTTTAATTTCAAGTCCTGTGGGAAAGAGGAGCTCTATGACCATCGACATATATGACAAAAGGTGTGTTCACAATATCCAGCCTATGTTTATGCAATTTGTGACAGTAAAACGATATGGTTTGTTAGATGATATTTCTATTCAAAACTTTGTATGGGCGATAATTTTTGGTGCCTTATGTCGGTGTTTGACTGTTATTTTTCCAATTTGTAACTGTCAATGTATTTAGACCTGCAGTCTCTTGAGAGGCAGAAGTCACAGATGTTGCGGACCCCAATATACCGATATGAGAATAGCAATGTAATAAAGAGATGATTTTAATAACCCTAAAGAAATGAAACCAATATGGGGATCTATCAACGGACATGCGCTAGAACAGTTGATTTTATGTCACCAGATATTACCTTAGGGAATCTATAGGATTCATTACCAAGCAAACTCTTGAATTCAAAAGTGTCGATATAAAATTTAACAGATCGCTGGAAAATTATAGGAGAATATTAGTAATTAGTACAAAAAGGAAGTGAAAAATTTAATAAAATTTCAGGAAAATATTTGTTGCCTATATCAATTTATTTGTATAAATACATGCTCGACCCAGCACTACTGTGAACAGTGTTCACGTTTCCAGTAAGAAAAGCACAAAATATTAATGCTTGTTAAAGCATCTCATGTTATTCAATAAGTTTTACAAAACGCTACTTTCGCCAAAAAATCAACTGTTATTCTATTATACTACCTTTTACAGATGTCGCTGTCTTCCAACTGTTAAATTAAAGCTCTAAACATACAACCATACACGTCGAATTTCATCTCTATCTGCGGCACATAATGCCTAAGGAATGGCTAAAATTATTCTGATTAAGACGGAAAATTGAATTCCTTAAATTTACAAGAACTTTGATATATTATTAAATACAGAGACACACGGAACACCCTACAACTAGATGTGCGTGTCTAAGGTATTGCACAGAACGTTAATTTTTTTAATCACCTTAATTTTCTGTTATTCAGGACGGTCAAACAAAAGAGGAGACATCTTTATAGCAAGTGGCCTATCTATATTTTTAATATACGTAGTGATGTCTAATTCTCAACTTTTTGTATTCTACAGTGAACAACTTCACACCGTATTCTACGGCTATGCAACCAACTGGAACAGTACCGGTTATTACGAAATAAACTTCACAGCTCGTAAGTATAGAATAAACGTTTTGTTGATGAACCCAATAATTCACGAAGATATGGTAGCAATTAACTACTAAATCTCTTTTTGTATACTTCGAATATTGTGGGGATAATGTGATATACTGAAAAATTCACTGGTCCGTGAAAACAGATTGAATAAAATTTCAGACAATACATGCAGTATTTGACATCCTTTTTGTTTTGTAGTAAGTTTAACTCAAACCAGACACTGACTAGGATACTGCTTGGTCAAACTTATAAACGATCCTTGATTTCTTCCTTAGCTAGATTATTCGGCCCCATACATCGTTTGTAATATACGTAACATGAGTTATGAGAATCGGCCTGCTAGTCTGTTCAGCGGTGAGCGTGACTTATCTAAAAAAATATACTTAATAGTTTCAAGGTAGCCAGGGTCAAGCATAACTCTATGTAGATTGGTATTAATAGGGTTTGACATTAATGAAGATTTTGTCACTTATTAGTTTCATATACTTCTATTATGTTCTTCTAATCCTTACACAAGTTACTTATTGTTCATAAAGCGTCACCAGTACACTGCTTTTACACATACATATAGCGGCATATGCAGAGGTTTCTTTGATTCCTCACTCAGTAAATTTCTAAACACAACTGCCTAAAATAAGCTGTTTCGCTTGAACTCCAAGGCCTGTGCCGTTGTCCGTGTATATCTCTTGCCGTTTTATGACAAACAGAACACCAGAGTCCTGAAATCTCTTTGAAATGGTGTTGCCGACCACTGCTAAAACTCTTTCCCCTTTCACACCACATTCATCTTCTCATCTAGGATCATTTTTATTGTTATAATTTCTCCTCTGTGGAAAAATTTAACAACTGATGGTGAGCAGTTGGTAAATTTATTCCCATACCGCCATTACTTCTTGCTTAAATTTAACGTGACATGCATAGCAATTGTAAACTTAAAAACCCAGCATACACTGTTTACAGCCTTTGTTACCCGGCTACTGCACAAGATCAATACATATTTGTTTTACATCAGCTTTAGCAGGTAGCTGAATGTGTGTGTGGAGAAACTTGGCAAGTTGATCTCCATGTTTCTCCCATAACCAAGAAAGGTCTACTTGTCCCATTTGATGGCTTTGGTTGTGTGTCTGTTTGGTAGAGTTTGCCATAATGCATAATACAACCTTAAAGAGTAAAGGCAGCACATGATTAAATACAATTTAAAAATATAAAATTTGAAAAGGTAAATGAAAATTACGTAACATAAAGTTTAACAAAATACAAGCGTACACATGGCTTCTGGAATAATAGACATGGTGGAGAACTCAATCTAAAAATACAGATATAAGGAAACATATTGTCGTACAAATAATTTTTACAGGAATACACTTCTGTAATCATTTCACCATTGATGCGACAAGTTATTACATTGAAGAAAGTTATATTTTGTTTTCCTTCTATAAATTTGTCAAAGTGCTATATGCTCTAATAAAGAAAGAGAAAAAGAGGTTCAGGTTTGGTTTCAGATGCAATGAAATGTGTGCAGAAAATCAGAAAACATTTTAATTTTAAGGCAGAAGAAGGACTATTTTTTTCATGTTTGTAACCATTTAAATTGTGGCTAAGGAATATACATTGCTAACATGAGTATCTGAAACTGAATGACAGGGGCTGTAGAAGAAGGAGCTTAAGAATGGTAAATTGCAGGATAGCTTGAAGACCGTTGTATAAAAGAAATAAAGGAAAAACAGAAAATAATGGAGGAAAAGTAGGAAAGAAACAAAAGCAAGCCGCAAGAGAAAGAGAAGCAGAGGAAGCAGGTGGTAATGTTTTGAAAGCAGACAAGGAGAAAAGTTTGAAAGGTACTGAGGAGAAACGTGGTGAGTTGGGCAACATTTAAATAGCGTGCATGAGTTAAATATTGACAAGTTAAACTTAAGGAAATCAGGATTGCCAAGTTAGTGTAACCACACCGGTAGAAGTTGTATGTAGAAGAAAAGGAACGATTTATGGTTTGTCAGATTGTAGGAGAAACTGCAGAAACAGTATTTGGAATTGTGGGAAACGACAGGAAATTAAGGATAATAATTGTAATGTGCAGCATTGATCTGGCAAGCGAATGTTTTATTATGGATTAGTTCAAGGTAACTATAACGATTTTAATCATTTTGATTTTCATTCTGTTTATGCTCAGTTGAATATGAACTTGTGGTCTTAATGGGTGGACATAAGTTCTTCCTTCTTTATAGGGTTAAATTGGTGATGGTATGCCATATGTACAGATTTTGTGTCAATATTAGGAAAGGAAGGTAGGAGAGATACGGCAAGATTTTATTCCTGTTATGTGAGGCAGAAGTAAGAAAGAGTTGCAATTTATGTAGAAAATTTGGTACAGTAAGCATTTTTACCATACTAGATGAAGGATTACAATTTATTTACAATAATTACAGTACTGTTAAAAGAATCAATAATATAAGATGAAAGGTTACGCAAAATTATAAGTCAGAAAAATTACTGACATTGTTATGTTAGGTATGCAAAATGAAGATTGTAGAAAGTACTTAGATATACAGACTGTAATTGGAAGAATAGGGCTTTTAAGGATATTTGATTTTCACTAAAGAGTAGAACATGCGTTTAATACAGACATAAGCAGAAATTTTAGAGTCATGAATGGTGTTTGCTATTAAATAATTTGAATGGTATTAAGGAAATTCATTACCAAACTTTAAGGTTTCAACTTACGGAATTTGTAGAGGTAATTTGACTGAATGTATTAGAAATTACATTACTGTCAATGAAATGGTTAGCGCTAGTGAATCAGCTCTTACATGAACAGCAACATAACTTAAGAGGCGTGTTGCAGAGACAGCCTATTTGTATTACCCGGCCGTGACATTTAAAATACAGGAGGCTATTATGCAGAAGTTCAGAAACACTGAGATTTGGTATTAAACGCCATTACAGTCGTCAGGTTAAGAATGAATTAAGCACTCATTTTAGAGGTAGACTAAAGTATTCACCGCTGATGATAGTGGAAAATTAGAAAATCCAAATGTAGGATATAATGTTATAGTAGGGAGAGAAGAACCAACTTATATAATTAGTACAAAAGGATTTTAAAATTTACAGAAGCTTACTAAGGCTTAAATTTTGCTATTGCAATGGATCAGTTGAAATTAACGGAGATTTGATGACCATGAAAGCAGTGTCAGACTGCACACGAAATTACTGAAAAGTGACATCTCAATTTGTAACATGATCGTAACAATGCTGACTAAACAAGCCATAGGCTAATACATATAATCCAATCTAATACTATGTACTAAGAATGAACATAAAGTAATTAATACGATAAAAATGAGGTTATTATTATGGTAGGTTAGTTGTCACATACATTAATTGGAAAGCTAGATTCCATGAATGAAGGAAATTGACAATTGTAAGATTGCTCAGTCATACGTCAGAGTGCAGAAGTTGACTGATGATTAGATTGCTGTTTGTGAAATGGGTAATTCTAAACCCTACACGAAACTGTTCAGAATATAACGCCTAAAAAAAATATTGCAAAATTTTCAAGTTTATTGAAGTTGGGAGTAGGAAAATTAAGCATTGCTTTATACATATGTACTGCTAATTTGCTGTTGTGTCCATGCTACACAATTGCAGCAAACTGTAGAAGAAGATAGTGGATAATTTAGCAAGTATATAGTAGTGTGTTTTAATTGTAGAGAATGGGATTATGTAACTTTAAATATTACTCCTTAGTTACGTGATTGAAATCCTGAAAATTAGTCAAGATAATGTGAAGCGTGATTAAGTTCCCATTGTACTGAATGAGGCTTATGGAAAAGTATTGAGTATAAGCAATGTTTGTGCATTTTTATTTCATATGAGCATAGTTTACACATGTATGCTTATTGGTAGTATAAGTGAAGTTTAAACATATGTACTATTTGATGTTGTTAGTGTAGATGTATACTTGTGTAATTGTGTACTGTGTATGTCCATGTAGCAATATAACTAGATTGGATGTGTTCAGAATAATTCGATTTGAGAACAAGGTGAACAATATGTAAGGTAGATATCATTCTATAAATTAGAGAAATAATTATTTAGGGAGAGAGTAGTCAGAAATGTTATACAGATGTGTAATAATTGCAACGAACTTGTCTTTACTTCAACTTTGCTAAGAGATAACTGTAAAAGAAGAACAAATTGTGTTCAAGTAGAAATCCACAGATGTAGATATTAGAGATACAGAGTGATGACATGTTTATTTTATTTCACAAGTTACTGCAATTAAGATATAATTGAACAGCAGTAGGAAAGCCGTAATTAGGTATGTTATCGCACAGTGTGTGAATGTACAAAGACAGAATTTATCTAGCCCATAGAAATGGCATATGACAGTTGCTGATTTTCTATAGTTAAAATTTTTGAATAATGTAGAATACATATTGAACCCCAATGATTAATTTAGTGTAGAGACTTATTGGTCGAGATGTTTAGATCCTTACTGGTGAGGAGTGGAATTTAAAGCGTTTGGAGAGAACCAAATTTTAGACCTGCTTGTAGCCAATGAGGATACTAATGTAATATGTTGTTACTTTTGGGTTGATGTTATTTTGTCAATGGTACATTTGGACAGGAATTCCAAGGATTATGAGATGGTACACTTATGATGAAAATATCATAACTTCACTGTATTTAGGCTCAGAATGGTAAATAATATTTGGACCTCCTGTGATGAGAAAATTACTGGAGAGAAGCGAAAATTAGGTAATGACCAATGTCGACGAAACAGTAGAGGATGAAGGTGAGGTAACTGAACTTACCCCACGTTACTTACTCCCAGGTCATCTTGAATCAGTAGTAAGTAAAGACATGTAACATAAGATTGGCCAATCAATCTTCTTAATGCCCAATCTTCCTGAGGGGTGAGGTGTAGTATCTAGGGGCTCGTGGCGGCTCACTGGCCACCAGTTGCACTCCCCACTTGACCATGCGCATGCATTCCTACACGATTGTTTGGTCGTTTTACAATATCGGGAACAGAGGTTTGGGTAACCCGACTATTTTTTCTGTGCTCTCTGTAAGGTGACGACGGCAGGAGTTCGGTAAGATATGTTGCAGATTTAGTATAACTAGGCAAGGAGCCCGTGAAAAGCGAAGACACTTTCGACACCAGCCAGGCCGACCACATCGCAGCAGCGAAGGGCCTCAAAGAAATTAGCGGTACTGCTGCACTCATCTCCACAATAGGAATGCTCACTTGTACATTCAAGTGATTATTGAACCATTAGTATATGGAGTTTGCCGTGTGCACTCTTAAACTGGACAGTCTACCGACCAGACCCGTCTGTACTCCGGGGAGTATAATTAATAAATTCTTTGTTTCGACTCCACTGTTGTACTAACTATTACCCCAGTAGTCACACATATTGCTCCCGTTCGGCAAAATATCCACAGTACCTGTACAGGTGGGAACGCATCAATTGTTTGTTACCCACCTGCAGATACATCACGTGTAATTTCCCCTCTGCAATGTAGAAAGTGTACTTAGCTTCATTCTCACACTTTCATTCAATTTCATCACTAATTTCAACGGCATCTTACTTAAAGAATGAACCCACGTCTACTATATCTACGAAAACCTCTTTTCCTATAGGGACCAACGTGTTATTTTGCCGGGCTGTACAGTCAGCGACGGCAAGTTAGGACGCGTGGCGCCCGGCGTACACGTCCTTCATGCGTTTAAACCGCCAATCCTACTCCCATCGTGAGTCATATTCGGTAGTTGGCTGTCGTTACGACGCACGGTACCGAATGGAAAGAAGTCTTGTGTTGAGGCGTTTAATTGTCGATCGGTGCTATCATCGGGTCTCCCCTGACCGCCAAAAGAATTTCTTCGCCCCTGATATGTTCGTGAATCTCTCAGCAGATTGCCACGAGGATTTCTATATCTGTTGCCGTGCCTAACGTGGCGCACTTGCACACTGCCATTCGGTCTGCGATTCCCTGCGCTATCTCTAGGCGGGCCACGCGGCGTCCTCCGTGTTTGGACCTGGTGTTCGAAATCCCTCCGTGTCGTTCAATACTGATCCTTCAAATTTTCTAGGGATTGTAATTTGGTAAGAACAGCAAGTGTTTCTTGAGTTGAATTTACTTTGGCACTTATCAGGCAGGCCTGAATCCTTGGCTCGTAATACGTCACTATATCGCCAAGTAAGCCCTGGTCGGACATGACGGGCGAAAGCATGCTAGCCATGTTGGTGTACCAGATGTAATTTTCCGAGAAACATTTCCCAGACCTGTAGTCGTAGCGGTCTTGGTACACCCGGCACCGTATCTCAGATTGACGTGTACTGTCCCAAAGCAATTCCTTAAAAGCTCTTTTAATATCATCGTATGATCTAAGCTGTCCGTAAGCTGTCAGCATCCACTGCTTCGATAAGGGATCTGAAATTGAGCGGAATACCAATGGGAGATGAAGCTTTTCAGTCGTCTTCCTGAGTGAAATTTGTTCATCCAGCTCCTTAATAAAATGCAGTGCTACTTGCTGTGAACTATCAGTAAACCTAGGTAAAGATAACTCATTTTATTGGCTAGTGTCAACGTACGTTTCAGATTGTGCACTTACACTTTTAACACTTGAAACAGCAACAGTGCCAGAATTCCTTACATTGTTGCACCTAGAATTGTTGCTTCCAATTACGCCATTCACCCCGGGGGAATTTCGATTGCTCAATTCTGAAACAGCCAGGCTGGCCTGGGGAGACGCAAACGGCTGACTCACTGTGCATTTCCAGATTACCATTAAGTTCTTCTCTCAAATTCTCGGTCTGATACTCTAGTCTCTGTATTTCTAGTAGGTAATTTCGATTGTCCATTCGTATACTACTGTATCACTCCTCCAAACAGGACGCAACTGACCTAAGTTCGTGTGTTAAGTTACCTAACTTGTTTTGTACCTCTTCGCGTTTATGATTTACCATCGAACTCACACTGTTCATGCTAGTATCAGTGTGCGATTTATACTCTTTTTGCTGTAATTAATTTTGTTACACTCACTCTGAACGGTTTGCACACAGTTGGTCATCTCTGTATCGGTACTATTCCTAACTGCTTCCATCTTTTAGCAATTAACTGAACTTCAGTTTGCACCTGAATTGTTAATTTGTGCCTCATCATAACATTTTGTATCCTAATTTCTGAGGTCGTATTTGTAAACATTGAATTTATCTTCTCGTCCAACCTATTAGAAACCATGTTTAATTTTGCATCTAAACTCTCGGAAACTGAAGCTAATTTCGCATCCAAATTGTCAGATAGCTTATTCAATTAAGATACTAAAGTGGAAAACAATTTCGCGCTTTCCGCCAGCATAATTGTCATAAATGTGGCAAACATGTTTTGCAGCTGAAGTACCAAAATTGGACTTTCGTCCCTGCTACTGGTTACTTTAGTGTTCTTAAATAAATCTACACCTTCTTGCGTATTCGTGTCTGTATTTCTGGCGTTTAGTCCTGGTTCATTGCTTAAAGTACTCTCCTGTGTTGCACTATCTGAAGTTACAGAAGCTGCATCATCTTCTCGTGCGGTCGACGCACTCCTACATCGCAGACACTTATCCATCTTAACTGCATAGTTCTGGTTCACAGCAACTAATAAACTTTGACTTACTTTGAGCGTTTGGATGTAATTTAATGATGAATGTCCTGGATGTTTTCCACACGGGGATCGAAGTTGACTCCTCGTCTCGGTGCTGCCTTTGCATGCTAGGTTTAGCGTCGCAGAACTCATGAATGGGTGACTGTCTATCTTCCACAGGTTGCCAGGTATATCGGTTGGCTGCCTTCGGTTTCAGTGCCTTCGCTTGTTCGTGACCTACGGTGTTTAGGCACCACTTATAACCGATCCTTGATTTCAAACTTGGCCAGATTATTCGGCTCCCCAACTCGTTCGTAATGTAGGTAACGTGAGTTATGAGGATCGGCCTGCTAGTCTGTTCAGCGGTGATCGTGTCTTATCTCAAGGAATACAAATGGCAGTTTCAAGGTAGCCAGGGAAAAGCATAACTCCACGTGGATAGGTGTTAATGGGGTTTGACATTTATGAACAATTTTTCACTTATTAGTTTCTTATACTTCTGATATGTTCTTCTAATCTTTGCACAATTTACTTATGGTTCATAAAGCCTCACCTCTACACTGCTTTTAAACATACATATAGCGGCATATACAGAGGACCCTTTGATCACTCACTCAGTAAAAGTCTAAACACTACTGCCTACAATATGCTGTTTTCCTCGAACTCCAAGGCCTCTGCCATTGTCCTTGCATATCTCTTCCCGTTTTACGACATACAGGACCAAAGTGTCTACACATCTCTTTGACATGGTGGTGCCGACCACTGCTAAAACTGTTACCTCTTTCGCCCCACGTTCATCTTCAGTTCTAGGACCACATATTCTCTTATGACATCATAAATGGATTTGGCTTTTGTGAAGGGTTGGAGACTTAGCTTCGCTCCCCAACGTTCAGAATTTTACACACACACACACCCACACCTACACACACAAACACACACACACAAACACACATATATATATATATATATAAATAAATATATATATATATATATATATTGGGCTGAGTAAAATACAGAATGGGATACGGAGAGTGTCTATAACAGGTAGGAGAGGATTTGAATGATCTTTTAAAAGTGTTATCGCCTGACCTAAATCTGGAGGTTGATTTATGGGACATGACTAGTGATGGGAGAACAAATGGATGCAAACAAAGAAATAGGATTATTTTGTGAATGTGATTGAAGTGGTACAGAATAATGAACAATTTCTGCCTTTTTATTTTCTTTATTCCTTCTTAACACCAAAAATTTTTAAAAAGGCAACACATTGGACTGCATTTTTATGATGTTTCCCTGAGGGTGTTGCACAAATTCGTGTTCTGTGTGTCTCAGGTTCAGTTCTTGACAGAGACACTGACTAAAACGTATCAATTTTCGAATTTCATCAAAATATCATGCCAACCTTTCACAATTATTTACATATTAACCGAACAAAAAAATTATCGTATATATTATTGTCCACAACATGATAATGCTGACATTTATAATGTGTCTGTAAATATTTTGGAATCTCTCCCTGCCTCACGCAGACTAATAACAAAATGTAAATTTGAACGAAAACTCTTTAAAAAGTAACATTAATTTATGTCATATTTCAGGTATGTGGAATGGGCGAGTCTACATCATAGCAATTGACTACGACCGTTATTTCATTTGCAAGCTTTGTTCCTTCAATTTAAACCGAAGTAAGTTCACCCCTTGTGAATGTTTTAAACGTGTGACACAGTGAACTATATAAGGCATTTCGTGCATTTCTTAAAATTGACCATTACTTTTGTAATATTTGTGGTTACATCCATCTGTTTGTCCGTCCCCATACCAAAATCGAAGAACTGGTTTGATATAAAAGAATTTTAAAATCTTTATCTTCCTCAACTTTTCCAAACACTGTATGGAAAATTAATGCTTTTCTGTAAAATTACAAGAATAATGGGTACCGGAATGATCATATACGTTTATTATGGCGAAATATTGCCAAAATCTTCTTTGAAAGAAAAACATTTCCGAATCAATAAACCCACTTTATATTGTGATTCAGTCAGTCATAAATTAGTAGCATTAGTTACAGAGACATATTTCCTATTATAAACACATCATCAGTGTGAGCAAAGAATCGTGTTTTAAATTTTAACTTTCGCCGTGATCCGAATGTTATTTGCTTTCTTCTGGTTAAATCCCTTGCGTCTGAATGTTATAATCTGACGTTTTGGAACAAACTGTTCCATCTTCATATGCAGGTAGGTATGAATTATGACTGGATTTGCCAAGCCAAACCAAGTCGATGTTTTAACTGGGTGGCGGAGACTTGCGCATAGCGCCGGTCTGTTAACAATTTCTGCGTTTGACCGCATTGCTGGTCTCAGTAACAGACACCTATACAAAACAGGAGAATATGCGTACGCTAACGATTTTCAAGTTAGCCTGAGCGTCATGACAGATCATGGCAAACACTAAGGCCTACGTAACCTTGGACTGATTATGGGAGGGAT
>Ga0123352_10014898_pt1 | contig 12383 bp, 11 predicted proteins | sample TergutLab28metaG_FD_89700 | JGI IMG/M metagenome (GOLD analysis project Ga0123352, IMG submission 89700) | Labiotermes labralis P1 segment gut microbial communities from Petit-Saut dam, French Guiana - Lab288 P1 | ecosystem: Host-associated > Arthropoda: Insects > Digestive system > Gut ... | reverse complement strand
GTTTATTCCAGAATGTTGGGTTTGTGTTTTTATAAAAAAATGTTTTTTAAATAAAAAGTTTAGCGGTTTTTGGGCTTGGGAAATAACCAAGCCCCCCCCCCCCCCCAGAAAAAGCGCTGAGCAGCAAAAGGGGTTTGGGAACCACTTTTAAGAACTAGATGAAGATGCATGTTTAACCACGTGCACATTAACAGATCAATCAGTATAAACCCAGTACACGTAAAGCTGCAATTTACCAAAAATAATAAAAGTTATATGAATACTCTGCGACATGTTTCGGCGTAAAGGCTTTATCAAAGAGACCCATATGAAATACGCCTAGGAGGTTCCCACAGTTTACTGAGGTTACATACAGATTGGGCCAAAAGTAGGTACACAGTATATAAGTATAGCATCCTCTGTATACCTAATTGTGTATATGTATACCTATTTGTATATATGTATGTGTGTGTGTGTGTGTGTATGTATATATTACACACGAGTGTAAAGGTAAAGGTAAATATAAAGTGATCCCTTTACAGGCCCTGTGTGGCCCAGAGGGTGGGTAGAGGTATAGCTCTACTCTTACATGACCGCGGCGCTAGAAGGGGGTGAGTGGTCAGCAGCACGCCCCGGCCGCACTTTACCCCCGGGAAACACTCGGTACCCATTTTACAGGAGGCTGGGTGGGTCCCAGGGCCGGTCTGGACGGGCGGAAAATCTCGTCCCCACAGGTTTTCGATCCCGGACCGTCCAGCCCGTAGTCAGTCGCTATGCCCACTGAGCTACTCGACCCACATACATAGGAGTGTAATATAATGAAAATAAAATATAAATTGGCATAAAATGTAATTGACGATGTTGACACTGTGCAGTCCATGTTAAAATAGAGGTGTTCAGGAAATTGAACGGTAATATAGGAATCGTGTTTGTGTTTTGATATCAGTCCTAGTATTGGATCATTGTCTTCAAGACGGTACATCGAGGCTACTATAACGTTTACTTACCGGTTTTCTATCTAGCAGGACGACGATAGCAACACATGAGTGTTGTTCCAACAGGCTATAAATGTAGACGCTGTGTTGATGTGGGCATTCCCCAGCCAAGCAGTTCATCTATTCGTGAGGGGAGTAAAGAGGAACTGTTACATAACCCTTCAGCCGTGTAAGTTAGAGCAGTGTACTGAGAGGGTTCTGGGTTTTGACACCCTATAGGGTTGTATTTTGACGCCGGCGTTTTGGAATAAGTTCCACTGAAACATTGGGCATCAGCTTAGCTTACATGGTGTCAAATTTCAGACGATTTATCACGTGATCAGCACGCGTTGTGGAGGCCTCAATCTCCATATGTAAGCAATATATTTATCACTGCGATAAGTTTTATTTGATGTTGAGATGTGGGGTGTGTTCAGTGAAGTACTCGGTCTTTGTACTGCGCCACATATATTAGGCCACCAAGGCCGTCCCTGGTTTCAGAAATTCAATTGGTCTTCTTATCATCTCCAAGGTCTTCTGGCATGTATCATTCTGTTGCAGGAGCGTGTGTGTGTGTGTGTGTGTGTTGTGTGTGTGTGTGTGTGTGTGTGTGTGTGAGTGCTTGCATCGTAAATAACACTGTCATGTTCCATGTAACGAATAGTTTTGTGCGTCAAACCGTGTACCTTACAGTATTCTTAGCTTTCGATGTAATGGTCCGGTAGACTTGAGTCCAAGTAGAAGGTAAAGCAATCCCTGTACAGGCCTGGACAGGCTCTGAGGGATGAAGGAGATTGAGGCTTCCAGATTTCATGACAGTCGGCACATGAAGGTGTCAGCCCTATGCACCAGCCGCCTTTACCCCCGCAGGAGATATTCGTGGTACTCATTTCTGTTAGAGGCTGAGTCGACCTCAGGGCCTTAGTGCGGCCGGAAGGATTATGTCAATAAAAAATTCCAATGATGCCATCGTGAATTGAACCCTCGACCTTCCAGCTTGTAGCGTAGTGCCTGAACTTGACCCCAAACTGCAATCTAAAATCCCTTACATTCATCGTTTATTCTTATCGATTTTTTCACATCCTGTTTTTCAGTTCAAGATTTCTCAGTTCGAAGGAATGAATGTTTTTACCGATTTTGCAGTAAGGGTCGGTTGTGGTATTCTTTTCTTGCAAAAAATAAAAAAAATCAAGGCCGATCTTCAGTGCAAAATCAGGAACAAGAGAAACTCGACCTGTTTAACTTTACAGGTGCTCAATGTGAGTCCCGGTAACATTTATATTCGATACAAACCATTGTTTTTGCTTTTGTTATTAGTTATTGCAGCGGTATAATACATTCGGCATTTCAGGCCGCCACTCTCAGGCGTTTATGAAGGGATGTCACACCCCCTTTGATGTGTCCTACTGGAAGAAGTTTAAAATGGTGAGGTGTGGATGTCTGGGTGGACTTGGTGGGATGTAGGCACGATATTGAACATCACACTGCAGCAAAATATTAGTAGGAATGAGATTCGGAGATCTAGGAGATCACGGTGAGCCATGAACTTGATACTCAACATAAACCTGTAAGAAAATGTACATTGAGATTGAGATCCGGTGATCTAGGTGGATACGTCAGGTTAGTCTTGAACGTAAAGCAACCCAAAGGTTTTATGTGCCTGGCCACCAGTATATTTTGGTTGTTATTTTTGTTTTGTCAGCTGCTGTAGTTATGTGGTTGTCAATGGTGAAGTTTATAGGTCTAGGAAAACATCTGTGTGACCTACATGAGTCATTAAAGGTGGGTCCACACTTGTAACGTTGCATGTGACTGACTCGATGCGGAGTTACGAGCTGAACTTTCATCCCGTAACTCACGGCGAAACAGTAACCTACGAGCGTTAGTTACACCGAGGGGTTCCCAGTTTGTTACGGGAGCCCGAGCGATGTCTTTGCAACCAGCAGCGGCTTCGTACATTTATATACATTACGCTAAAGAGAAAGAGGAAAGAGCTGCGGTGGTGACGTGTCACGTTGCACGTCCAGACCTGCTCAGGCCGTAACCGTATCATCCCTATGATGTGACGGCCAAATACCGACAGCACACCGAACAAGCCCGTAACGTGACCGCGTAACCAACTTTTGATACGTTACGCGGTCACGTGTCCCGCCCACACTGTCACGATACGGCGTTACGGTACGCGGTAACGTTACAAGTGCTGTCGCCTTTATTCGCACGGAAGGGCTTGAGTCGGATGCATTTTGACGTTACAGTAGTAACTTCTTGTCCGCAAGGGCCGATTTACACGAGGACAGTACAGAGGCAAGGCAAGTGAACAAGTGACTTGCTGCAAGTGAAGGTGAGCAAGTAGCGTTCACACACATTCACAAGTTTAGCTTCAAGTGGAGGGTTTAGCATTGTTTCAAATGAGTCAAAAGTAAAATGGACAGGGGAAAGTGTAGAAGAATAGTTAAAAAGGTATCAAGATTGCTCCTTGTACAGGTTGCAGAAGTACTTGAAGAGGAAATCGCAAGAGAAAAGAAGGTATGGGTAAGAAAGTGGCTGGCCAGGAGAAGTACACTTGGTGGATCAGCATTACTTTTAAAAGAACTGTATGCAGAAGATCCGGCTGAATACCGTCCTTGTTTGAGAATGTCACCTGAATGTTTTGACACTCTACATGATCTGATAGCCAATACTATACAGAGAAGTGATACCCTAATGAGGGACGCCGTACCTTCGATAATTAAACTGAAAGTTACATTGTCATTTTTAGCAACAGGAAACCGTTACAGAAATCTGCAACACCTTTTTCGGGTTTCAAAAACTGCAATATCTAAATTCATCCCTGAAGTGTGCGACAGCATTTACCTCAAACTGGGAGATCATATAAAGGTAAGAAATATTCGTAATTTGTTCTTTATTAATTGATTTATGGAAAAATTAAAAAGAAACATGTATTGAGCATTGAACAACCTGTGGATTATGAAAAAAAAGTATTATACCTTCGTAAAAGATGTAATATGTCATGATGATTTAACATCAACTTTTTACAGCAAAAGAAGACAGTATCCTTACATTTGAGTAAAATTAAGAGCGTGAGTCCTCAGACAGTTCACTAAGCACATCAGAAACGCGTTCAGATAAGGAATTTGCTACCTCACCACTAGGTTGTATCAATGTATGAAGTACTGGAAAATCCTTATTTGTGTGTTGAGGTTGTGCTGGTGATGTACTGGATGACTCATAATTTGATTGTGAGGTGGAGTCTGGTGACTGATAACTGAAGTGACCACTTTTTTCGTTCAGTAAATCTCTTATTCTATACCGTGTCACTACACCCTGCGTATCTTGTTCAGCAAGGATGCAAGAAGCAGTATTCAGTTGTTTTAGTTGTCTTGCAATATGTGCAGCAAACATGTCACGTTCATGAGCTTCTGGTTCTGGTCAATTGTTTGTTTCATTCAAGGTTTTCAGTTCACGTACAGTATCCGATACCTCACGCAGTAGTGTCCTTTTCTTCTTAGGGCATGGAGATGAAGTAGGCAAACTAGTTGCAGGTTGTTTTATGTCATTAACGTTTTCTGGAGCTTTTACATTTGTCTCCGTCACAGTGTTAGATTTATTAACTTTGTCACCGGTTTGAACTAAATCGACTTCAGCATCATATTCCTGCTGTTGTAGGGCTTCTTGTTGTGAAATCTGAAAAAGACCAGTAGAATTATTTATCAAAACATAGGTCAATTTAAATTATCATACAAAAGTAATGTGTATCTATTTTCCTTTCTTTCAGGTACCTACTACAGAAATGGAGTGGAAAGAGATAGAGCGAAACTTCAGTGACAAATGGAACTTTCCGGGGTGCTATGGTGCTATAGACGGCAAGCGCATTGCAATACGTGTTCCAGCTAACTGCGGAAGTACTTTTTATAATTACGAGAAAAATAAGAGCACAGTTCTAATCGCTGTAGTGGGCCCAAACTATCAGTTTATCTACAATGATATAGGTTCTAACGGTTCCCTATCAGATGGTGGAGTCTTTCGAAACTGTTCGCTCTTTGAGGCGCTAGAAAATGGGTTGTTTCCTAACAATGGCGCTATCGTTGGTGACGATGCATTTCCTCTAAAGACTTACCTTATGAAACCATATCGGGGAGCAAACCTGGCCTATGATGAAAAAAAATATACAACTACAGACTGTCAAGAGGTAGGAGAATATCCGAAAATGGATTCGGAATCCTGGTTAGTCGATTCTGAGTATTCCAGAAACCTATAGCTTGTAATGTAACAACAGTAGAGAAGATAATACGTACAGCATGTTCTCTACACAATTGGTTAACAAACAATGCTATGGGGACATATCTGCCAAGAGGCTCTGTTGTCATTGAAGACATCGACAGAGGTGAATAATTTCTGGAAGTTGGAGATCAGAAGTGCTTGGAATGGTTGACATAGGACGTTTTGGAAGCAATCATCATTCACAGCAAGCTAAAGCGATCAGAGAGGCTTACAAGAAGTATTTCATGAATGAAGGTCGAGTGTCCTGACAAAACAGGATGGTGCACTAAACTTATTGGTGTAAACATACACAATTATAACTAGTAACTTGCTACATGTTGTCTGTAATGTAACGTAATGTAATGAATATGCAATAAAAATTCTAAAATGGTGTAGTTTCTTCACTGCTAACAGTTCTTCTCTTCAAAACACCACTTTTCATCACTTCGGTCATTAATGTAAACCACTTCATTGATGGTTTGTACACATCTTCCAGGCCTGCTCCAGAGCTCAAAGATTTATCCATTTTATGTGACTTCTGCTGGTAGGTTGCTCTTAGAGTTTTAATTTTCTGTTTAGCGTCATTCCACCTTGCAGGCATTTTAAATACTCAAATTGTACTACTACAACCGAAAGAAACAATACGCACAGGCCTACTAGTTGCGCACTACTGGCCAGTGGGAGTTCACACGAGACAGGTGAAGGGCAGGTTACCTGCTGGTATTGGTGGGGGAAGGCAAGCTGCCTCAAAAATAGAACTGCCTTCTATTCAGTTGCCTTGCCTGGCAGCTTGTCAAACAACTTGCCTTGCCTCGAAATTCCGGAAAGTTAATGGACAAACGGGGCAATTAACTTTCAGCAAGTTACTTGTTCACTTGCCTTGCCTCTCTACTGGCCTCGTGTAAACCGGCCCAAACTGTGAGGCACCGCGTGTAACATCTCATTTTGTGTACTTTGACAGTGTGACGTAAAATGTACAACGTGACCTAACCTGAGCCTCCAAACTGAATATACGAAGACTTTTAGCAACATATTTTTCCTCGTAAGGCAGTCATGCGGTGTCAGTTTCAGCACATATGCTGCAACGCGTCCTTTAAACGCTATCCCCCCCCCACTCGTTTCGGCCTCGTAAAATCTCCATATTATAACAATGGTCCGTATTATAATACGGTTCGATGACGGTAACTAATGGAGGACCAGAGTTGGGCATGTCAACTGAGGTACGGGGCTGTATCATAAACGCGCGCCAGTATTTTTATGAACCAGTCTTTGTACACGCACGTGGCGACGGTGTGCAACTCTACAATAAACATGACAAGAAGCAGTCGGAGTCTGGTCTGGTACACACCAAACTAGTTCTTGTGTAATTATTAATTTCTAATACTTACTGAAGTCACGCCAATTTGAAACGTTCATGAGCCATCGGGCACCGCATGTACTTTCACACCTTCTCAATCCGCCACCATGCCCCATCGAAACAATCCTTATCTCGTCTCTTCAATCCGATGACGTATAAATTAAACTGACACCAGCTTAACAAATAAGGACAGTTTCTTTAACGCCCTTCCTGTCCGACTGTATCAAGAGGACGGGAGGTGCCCGCCCTTACGCGCTGTTTTTCCACGACTGGAGAATGATGCTGGAGATTTACACAAAACCAGGAGGCCAGGTCGCCCGGGCGACTATACATTTTTTTCGGTGACGCCTAATATTTGTGGGTCTTCAGTATGGAACTTGCTCCATGTCACGCTTCTGGCTCCTTGATTTGTGGGAGTTGTGTGCACCTTTAGTGTACACTAGACGTGTTCGGTGTGTCTCGGTTTGGTCCGAATGTGCTCTGCATTTTACATGCAGGTAAAACATAACTTTGTATATGAAGCGATTTACTATACAAAGGCAACTGAGGAATTCGTGTAATCTTACTCGGTTGTGCAAATGTTATTAGCAAGTTCTTTATGAAAGCAACACTGCCCCTCTTGCTGTATGTAAAGTGACTGTTGGACAGTAAAACAGTGGAACTTGGAGGGAATACAGTCAGTACAGGGGATATACTGAAGGATGTGCCAGGCTGGATCGTCTTAGGAAAGGTGTGAAAATGCTTCCGGCACAGAATTGGATATTCGAACACAGACGAACTTGGATAAACCGAGGGGGTAGAGTGACAGATGAAAGGCTATTGAAACTGACTCTTCAGTATAAGCCAGAAGGACCCCGATAACGAGGAAGACTTGGGAAAGATGGAATGAATGTGTGTAGTCGAAGCAGGCGTGGTTGCCTGTAGCATGAGAATTATAATACTGATAATAACAATAATAATAAATCAAGCGTTTGTTTGTTTGCGTCTTGTTCTGACAGCCTAGTGACCAACTACGTAGACAGCACAAGGTCAAACAAACTACAAGTGGAGGCAGCAGCAAAACCCCAGAATAAACGTAAATTGAGCATTAAAATTGAATTATTTACCATCGAAGCTGAGTAGTAAATCAAGGACGTGGAAAACACATAATCATCATCACTACATAAAACCATTATACGGATATTTCAATAATAGTCATAAAGCAAGGTAGAGCGATCCCTCTAGAGGCCTATTACAGGCCCAGAGGTTTCCAGGAGGTTGAGGCCCCCACATTTCCAGACAATCGGCACATGAATGTGGTAAGTTTGTCAGCCCTACGCATCGGCCTCCCCCCCCCCCAGGAATTATTCCTGGTACCCATTTCTGTTAGAGGCGGAGTCGATCCCAGGGCCATAGGGCGGCCAGAAGAATTATATCAATGAAAAATTTCAGTGACAAAATTGGGAATCGAACCCGCGACCTTCTGACTTGTAGCTCAGTGCCTCAACTAACCGCGTCACCTCATGCCTCTAATAATAATCATGATAACCATAATTCAGTAGGTATTTATTAACAGTATTATGATATTAATAAACACCCACTGAATAATAATAATAATAATGAATAATTCTATCCTTGTGGTCAGTTGCAGTACCAAAACACATCAAAGTGATGGTGAATGCGATTGCATTTATGAGTAAATTGGAGGTAAATGAGTAAATTATTGTAAATACAGAACCTCTGCTGATAATGCGGTTAATCGCTGAAAGAGATAACTCCTGGCATAAAATTGATAACGTAACAATGTGCTGAGTCATTTATGGAACTGCTATTTGCTGAGTACGTCACAGTGTAGTCCAAGGTTGTGCATTGTAATTTAACTATTGGTGATTAGGACAGTCAGCAGATTATTTGCGTCTGCATTGCATGAACGCCTGCACGGAGCACATTTAATATGTACAGTACGTCATGCACGTTTGTATATCGTGCAGTTGTTTAAGTGTATTTCACTTATTACCGAATAACAGTTTTGTTTTTTCATTTTACGTGTGTGTTTGGTTGTGGGTGCGCGCGCGTGTGTGTGTGTGTGTGTGTGTGACGACTTGGAAGAATGTTGGAATCATCCTCTCTTGTGATCCTTTGATTGTTCGTTCTTTATTTGTAACCAGTCTTAAGTGAAAGTACTTTACTATCCAATGCTGTCCGATTCATGAAAGAGTATTGCTTCTCCACGAGCACCCTTTTTAACTTGGTTGTCCCGACCTGCTTGGTGTGGTAGGAGAACTTCTTTCGGGAAACGGGTGTGGTTCGCCGAATCACATATAGTTTCAGTTATTTTCTTTTTTACTTATTGATTTATTTACTTATTTATTCATTTATACTTGATATAAATAGAGTGCTGTTATCCAGTTAAACAACTAAATCATTTTCTAGTAAAATACCAAAATCACTTCACTTGTCCCTCACTTACATATCTCGTAGGCGACTGCTTTCTCACTGGACTCCTAGCTTCCAATTATCTGCTGCCAGCCGTTTCCCCGTTTAAATCTTTCCCCGTACAACCCCTCCTACCTGTCACCAACGGTTCTTGAACATACGTTGACAGATTAAACTTACAACGTATGGCCATGAACCGCGCGTTAACTGATGCCAGCAAGCCTAATAAAGAACTGTACCAAAAATGATCGGCTACATGCTTTTTGATGGTTTCCATTCTTTGCACGTTTGTTCTGTAGAGCAGCGTGTAGATGAAGATGAGTATGGAGCATTGATGAATTAACATGAATCATATATAAAAAATTAATTTCCCTTGGCCAGTAAACACATTCAGTCTCTTTGATGTTTTGTTGAACGTGCATCTTATTACAATCTTTGTAAATAACTAAATTGACACACAATTCTTTTTCTTATATTTGTTTATTTCAATTTTCTACATGTTTCGAGCAAACATTTGCTCTCATCAGGAGAGTAAATTGTATCAATACGACCTCTGGTATGTGTCACTCTATGTAGGTGACCGTGTGGTATGCAGGTTTAGATGGAGTTCCATCTAAACCTGCATACCACAAGGTCACCTACATAGAGTGACATACACCAGAGGTCGTATTGATACAATTGACTCACCTGATGATGAGTACATGGTTGCTCGAAACTTGTAGAGAATTGAAATAAACAAATATAAGAAAAAGAACTCTGCGTCAAGTTGGTTATTTGCAAATATTCCATCTCGTTTATAAAAACGGTCATTCAATGTTGGATAGGGATATAGTCGCTGTTCTGACGACAAAATGGACACAGTACATGCACTCTGTGGGCACAATGTAGAATTTTTTAATATTAAATCGGGCGGTGCATTTACTAACCAGAGAACTTTTTTTTTGACGTTTTGCTGACCGTGCATCTCAGTATATTTATCTCAGTATTTAACCAACTTGATGCACAAAATTTGTTTCACAATAAGTTTTATTTCATGTCTTTACATGTTTCGAGCTGTGTAATGCAGTTTTGACCTTCTGATGATGAGCACACGTGCTCGAAACATGTAAAGACATGAAATAAAACTTATTGTGAAACAAATTTTGTGCATCAAGTTGGTTAAATATTGAGATAAATAACCACAGGACGTTAACAGATTAACGACTCCATCAGTAGATGAGCTTGTATACCCTCCATTGTTGGAATTATAATGAACAGTGGCTTAGGGAGGTTTTTTCGGCGCCCGGGGCGAGTAATCACAATGGCCGTCCCGAACAGAAATCTTTAAGTTAAAAAAAAATCACAATATTGCAGGGAATTTCGTTATATTGGCTCAGTAATTTAAAATTTGTTGAGCGTTGAAAGTCAAATTAGTTTTCTTTTGAAATGTTCATGTTTCATTGGACTTTGCTGCACGGAATGGCCGCGCCCCCCCCCCACCCCCCCACCTATGCTTGATGAATGATGAATTGTAAACGGTGTGGAAGGAAACGTAACGGCTTATCTGACGTTCAGGTGACCGTGCATCGTGATAAATTATTATAATGAAACCAACTAGGTGCACTAATTTCTCAAATTTATTTTTGGAATAAAACTCCTCATGTTTCGTACAGTACCTCTGTTCATCATCAGGAGTTTTTCACTGTACACACAGCAGTGGTGTATGTCATACAGACTTTTTCGCTGTACACACTGCAGTGGTATATGTCATACAGGTTTGCTGTGTGTGCAGTGAAAAACTCCTGATAATGGACAGAGGAACTGTCCGAAACATGTAGAGTTTTATTCCAAAAATAAATTTGAGAAATTAGTGCATCTAGTTGGTTTTATTATAAGAATGTAACGGTTAATTTTAAGGAACTGTTGTAGCATTTGCTGGGAGACACTTAGGCAAACTACTGTGAACTTTGGTCAGGATTCTGGGTCACTACATCGGGTTTGGGCTCAGGGCCTCTTGAATACAAAGGCGTACTGCTGACCGTGACCTTCAGTTGTGTAGTTCTTAGGTAGTCTGCATCATCGTCGTCGTCGTCATCATCATCATCAGTCACGTAGTCTTCCGACAGGCCCATACCCTCTTCAAAAGGGACCCCCTCTCAAACGGCACAGAAAATGTGCCAAAGATAAAATTGTTGCTATTATTATTAATCATCATAATCATAATCATCATCATCATTGCTGTTTCGTTGATGCGTGCCACTGGCACGCCGATGCTTGCTTTATTATATGTGACGTCATTGTGTAAGTACTAAGTTTCGTGCGCTTGTGTCATGTCTGTGCTGCTCTCTTTGAACGAACTGTGAAACAATTGGACGTATTTCCAAGCATTTGGTAATTTAATTATGGCTTTGCGTTCAGCAGGTTAGAGTGGCGTGACAGAAGTTTTATTGAAGTTCTGAACATGTTGACAGTCATTGGGCGTTAAGCTGAATTGAGTCAGTCGTTTGTATGAAATTTGTGTCCACTAACGGTTTGCCGTCACGTTAAATTGGGAATTATTACCTACTTAATTAGGCTATCTACCAACGTTCCAGTGTTGCCGATTGTGTATCACTGTTTCGTTTGTTCCATTTCTGGTAGTAACAGAATAAAACTTTGGTACTTACTAATCCTTAATTAAGGAAGCCAGAACGGTGTAGTCGGTATAGTGACTAGGCTACGGGCTGTACGATTCGCGGTTCAGTTCTCGGCAGGGGCAAGAGGTTCTCTTCTCGTTTCCTAAACAGTTAAAAGTCATCTTGTCCCTATTGATGTTAGGAAGGCGTATAGGGGGTTCAGAGGTATAACTCTATTCTTTATTAATTTCGGTACCTGATATAGATGCGTGGTAACCTTAACTTTCCGGTCGGTTTGCGTGCGGGGAAAGAACCCTATTCTGTGTTGAATATGTGGCTGGGTGGGCTGCAGATCCGGTCTGCTGCCTCGGCCGAAATTCGAACCCCGAATCGTCCAGTTCGTAACCTAGTCGCCGTACCGACTACCCTGTGCTGCCACGTGGTTTGGTTTCATGTCGCAGAAGTGTGGTTTTATGTCGTATACGTGTGGTTTTATGTCGCAGGCGTGTGGTTTTATGTCGCAAAAGTGTGGTTTTATGTCGCAGATGTGGTTTTATGTCGCAGAATTATGGTTTTATGACGCAGGTGTGGTTTTATGTCGCAGAATTGTGGTTTTATGTCGCATTTGTGGTTTTATGACGCAGGTGTGGTTTTATGTCGCAGGTGTGGTTTTATGTCGCAGAATTGTGGTTTTATGTCGCAGGTGTGGTTTTATGTCGCGGAAGTGTGGTTTTATGTCGCAGAATTGTGGTTTTATGTCGCAGAATTGTGGTTTTATGTCGCATAATTGTGGTTTTATGACGC
>Ga0123352_10014895_pt1 | contig 12387 bp, 6 predicted proteins | sample TergutLab28metaG_FD_89700 | JGI IMG/M metagenome (GOLD analysis project Ga0123352, IMG submission 89700) | Labiotermes labralis P1 segment gut microbial communities from Petit-Saut dam, French Guiana - Lab288 P1 | ecosystem: Host-associated > Arthropoda: Insects > Digestive system > Gut ... | reverse complement strand
TGAGTGGACCCCGTTCCAGACCCACTACTACTCAGAAAATCTGGTAGCGCCGGGGATCGAACCCGGGACCTCTGTATCTGTAGCCAGAAACTCTGACCACTAGACCACAGAGGCGGTCAAGTGGGACCAATACATGTCATAATTCAGAACAATGGGGGTTTTACTCTTGTCTCTTAAGCCATTAAAAAACAACACTTCATGAGACAGAGGTGAAATATGTTAAGACTCAATGCTAGCAAAAGCACTGAAGCTGCAGCACCTCACAATATTCTTCATTCATAAAGGCTGCATCTAAAACACAATATGGCTATGTTAGTTTGTAAGTACCTTCCAATCCATGGCACACAGACTTGCGCTGTGTCTACTTCTCTTTATCAGAAATTCATATTATGCTTCCACATATGCCTATGTTGCTTCCCAACAATTTTTCAGCTAATATTTTTTGTGTGCTTTCACTTCTTGTTTTCGCAGTAGGCTGATAAATTTCACAACCAATTTTCGTGATTTATCAGTACTGAACACTAGAGTTATGGTGGAATCTTCAGAAGACACATCCCATTGTGATGAAGATACACAAAGTAAAGAGATGAACACCATCAAACATACCTGCACCCCTTACAACATGGGTAAATGGACGCCTACATAACAACAGCCCAATAACGGGCTTACAATCTCTCATTACACTTACATCACACATATCAAGGAACAGTTTAATACCCAGAAAACCCTCTAACTCAGAACATAATTTAGATTATCACATCATTACAGGACATCCCCCTTGAAGCTGAACAACAACACGTTACAGAATCTTCACTCTCACCTGGAAGTACTAGACATTGTTTTAAGGTTTAGCTACACAATTTTTAAACCCACCTTTGATTACATCATGTGTAGTCCATCTATACTCAAAAATGTTTAATGAACATGATTTACCTTATGAAAAGTAGAAACTTGGGATCTCAAATATATATATATATATATAAACACATACACACACACAGACATGAACAATGGTTTAATGTCAATTACAAAATTATATTTATTTGGTATTTTAATCTCACCTGATGATGGCTTTTCACACTTCAGTCAAAACATGTGACTTGTAAGTTATAAACTAATATTACACAAAAATTAGTTGTGATTTCTTGTTACGATGGACAATGTTCACCATGCAGGGAATTTTAATACACAATGAGCACGAACTCCATCTTCAAGTGACTGGTATGTGGTACATTCACAGATACTTCCATGTTCATTTACAATATACTGTATTTTGTAGACCACAAGACAAGTTTTTCTTCCTAGAAAACACTGTATAAAATTATCCTGCACCTTAAGTACAAACATACATCAATATGACCTTCAAAGTAACTGTGATTCCTAAATTTGTTGAATACATAATCACGGTTAACACAAAAATTGTCCTTGGAGGGGGTGAAGTTTTCAGTAGCATTAAGTAATAATGAGTTAAGACAATAAATTTATTTTCAGAATGTGCAGTAAACAGGTAATGGTTTTGTATATTGGAGGTTTCAAATTAAATGTGAAACAGCTTGGTAACAAGCTAGCAAAAAGGCCTGTTGTACACTAAGTGAGGAAGTAATATGTAAATGGAAGAAGTATGCAGGATTCTTAGTTAAGTTTGAGAAGAATTCACTCTTTCCATAAGCATACTGCATGTGGCAGAGAAGCGCAGAACTGTAAAATGTCCACAGACACAAAAGAATTTCTGTGGTTACCAAATTATCACATTTGCAGCAAGATAGGTGGTTGCAAACAGGACGAATGATGTTGATGGAAAAACATCCTGATACTACAGGGGCATAATTTTGAAATGTGCCATCCCCGTTGTGTGTAGTAATTAATAGGTAGGGTAATTACAGTCAATAATACGACAATGTATATCTAATTGATGTTTATTAGAAAATGATACAAACTAAATGTTTTGGCCAACACTGGCCATCATCAGGTTTTTCATCCAAAAGATTTGTATGCTGTAAGAGTGTTTATATAAAGTGTGCAGCCGCATATCAATGTTGAGACCTCATCATCGAGTTAAACATGGCATATAACCTGGGTATGGAGCCTAGTGATGTGGGCAGTGAGCAAGTTGGTGGGGGGGGTTCACATTGCAGAGTGTGAAACAAGAAACAGTAGTGAAGTAGTTCAAGAATCATGAGATCAGTAATGTGTGTGGTCATACTGAGGATTTAGTGTTTGAAAAAACTGACACAACAACAGCAAGTGTGACAGTAGTGATTATTTTATGGACATAAATAACCTGTACAAAACTTCATATTGTACTACCACTTTGCCAAGTAAGTATTTGTGAATTTGAGGTTCAAATGCATGCAAAAAATTTTTCCCTTAAATTTACCTTTTAAAATCTTGGTGTGTCTTATGGTCTGTAAAATATGGCGGTTCCAACGGTCGGGCCTTAATTTCCATCGAATTAAAAAAAAATAGAAACATTTGCCAGTAAAATAACAACCTATCAACCCTCAGAAAATTTAAAAGTCCAGCATAATTTCAGTGTAATGAGTCAGCCATCATAAAATTCCTTATCAACTAGGTAAAATAATATTGAAAATTATAACTATGTTATAATTTTCAATATTATTTTAAAGGTCTGAAAAGGAATTTTTGGCAGTTAAATGTTCATCCAAATATTCAATTTTTCAAAGTGTCATGTACTACAAAGTGTTACATACCACTGCAGTTTCAGTGTCCTGCTTATAACGTTTCCTCTTATGTTCTTCTCCAGACACTGCTACACCACTGCTGCTGTAACCATCAGAACATTTGTTTTCCCCTCTACTTTGAAGCACCGCAGCTTTGGCCTAGTCACAGAATAAATATCATAATGTATACACATTTTATTATAAATGACTGAAAATGTCTGGACAACCACACATCATTGTGAGTGGAGGTAAACTCTCACTGACCTCTTTGTCCTTGTCATTTAACTTTGCAATTTCCAAATATGCAGCCAATTTCTTCTTTTTCCTTTCTCTTCGCCGGGACTGGTTTGATGTAAGTGGCTTCATCACTGTGTCTGCAAATGCTGTTACTCCTTGTAACATCCGCACTTCATGTCAGCTGGTGACATAAAAAACCAGAGTTAGTATACCTTGGTAAAATAATGCAGTTTTCAGTGTACATAATGTTATGTCTTACATAACTAAATATGTGGAACAGAATCATTCTTAAGAGCTACAAGCCACTCACATGCTTCAGAAATAGAAAAATCACCATAATCTACCAAAAGCTCACCAAAAGGCTCTTTATTATCCTTCCATCCATGCCTAGATCTGCCACGTGTTATCTTACCTTCACAAATTATTGTCAGATATTTGTTATTCCAGGTAATCACTCCTACCCATATCATTCCATGATTTAATCATCCTAATGTCTAGCAAAAAGTACAAATAAGAGAACTCTTCATTACACATACACTTCCACCCTCCCATACAAATAATTTACATTAGTAATAAACACACAGGAAGATTGGAAAAATATTATACCTGAAATTGTATTTGGAACCAAATTTTGACACAAAGATATAGCAGAAAAATCACCTAAAGGCAGCACAAGCTATTGAAACATGTCTTCATTGTTACAACACATAATAGGCTGAAAATGTGTACAACTAAAGGTAAAGTTGTCTCTGTGCATGTCATGAAGGCTGATGGAAGAGTGAACGTACAGTTGCACACATTCGTAACCTCAGATAGTTGGAGGTCAGCAGTCAGCCCCATACCCTAGTGACTCAACACCTGGCACCCCACAGTCAGGACAATTTTTAGAAGCAAAACATTTCTAACCCTGCCAGTATTCAGACCACAAATTTTAAACAGATATTTCATAAGCAACTCCATTGTAGAGATGAATTTCAGAAACCTTCAGTATATTGCCTTATGTTAATACAAGGCTTTTATACAGAGCTTTATTCCACAGATTTCTTCTGTTTCTATTCCTAATCTTCCAGAGTCTCATGTTCAGTAGTCCATTCAACAAGAACCAATTACCCCACAATAAGATAGCGGTAAGTACAGTAAAACCATAACACAGCACCTCCATCATAGTACCACCCCAACTTGGGGTCAAGGGGAGTCGGCCAGGCCATACCAGGGTCACTAGGGGGGGACACTGGTGGCCTGAGAGAGGCTCTAGCTTTTCTCCAGGGGTGGTAGATGCGGATTATAGCCTCTCTCTGCCCAAGACCGTCTGTGCGTGGTGAAGAGCCACATCCTAGGAGTGGTGACCCTGTTGCGCAGAACACAGCGGATCTAAAGGAGTAAACCTTGAAAAACAATCCCCAATCCTATGGTGTGAGTGCCGTGCCTAAGGGATGAATGGCAGTGGGTGAGTCTGTCTTTAACGGCACCCTCTGAGATACCGGGTGACCTCCCAGTTGTATTTAGACTTGCCAAGCATAGGGGTGGACCAAATATTTCCCCAGATCCTATGGGATCAAGATTAGAATAAGTCAGAATCTAAGGAGAGCTCCGCAATAGGGGACTCCAGAAAGGATTCTATGGAGGGCTCCAGTCAGGTGGAACTCCTGTAGAAGGCAACTGTACATAGTAATTTTGACATTATACCTCCCGACATTATACCTGGGTTCCTTTTTCTGGACCCGGAAGTTTTCCCTTGATCCTGTGGGACTGAGATTGAGAGTCATTCAGAGTTCAAGGTGAGCTCCACAACAAGGGACTCCAGTAAGGATTTTATGGAGGGGTCCAGTTAAGTAGAGCTCCAGTAGAATGCACTTGTACACAGTAACTTTGCCGTTTATACCTGGGTTCCTTTTCTTTGGACCTGAAGGTAATTGGAAAATAGGTATGGGGGGCCACCTGGAACTTTGTTGAAGGAACAGGGCTCCTTTTAACTTAATATAGAATACGGGGCACAAAGGGCCTGTCTTAAGGCCTAAGTGCAACAGGCCCAGAATGGCTCGAACCCGATTATTATTCTATTCTATTCTACCACCCAAACTTAGCACTCACTGCATCAGTGAACATAAATTTCCTATTATATAGTACCCTGCATTACCACCAAGCTCGAAAAGCTGCCACAAGCTGCAATCATCAAACTGTGACACTGTATCAGGGTTTTACTGTATATCAATTTTTGTTTTACCGTCTGGACGGTTAATCTCTGCTTTTCAGCACTGATATGGTAGTTTTCTATAATGCTGGTGTTCCAGTGCACACCACTACTGTCTTTACATTTTCCTATCACATGCAGGCATGAAATGCTTCTATGTCACCTGACTTTTCTGACAAATTACAGGCTGATCAGTTATTAGTTTAGAGTCTGCTACAATGTCGCAGCTTTTATTGCTGGGAAATTACAGGAGTTTGGAACCCAATGTCTAGCCCATAACCTGGTCACTGTACCAACCATACTACTTCACGGAATCATACCACTGCCATCTGGGCGTAAGTGGCAGTATGTTCCTCCATAATGTTTGTACCCACCTACTAACCTACATACGTCACAGTCCAGGAAACCAAAATATGAATTAACAGGGCCATGAACATCTCCAGTCTATAAGCATACATTTATGCCGTCAGAACCAAGGTGACACAACACCAGTATACACAATAACAACATTCTTGACAATGATGCAAGTATTCTGGGAATGACGTTGTGTCGAACGGTAAACAGTTCCACACAGACGTGCATCTATATGAGCACCGCTGTGAAAGCGTCAAATGCCTCACTAATACTCTAGTTGCACAATAACTACATCTTTCTGTTTGCATATGGTCACAGTTTATATACTTGCGTCTTTTACAAAAACGGCATAGCATAAGGCCATAAAATGGTATAACATCCTACATGTGTCCAGAGGTTAGGTTATGTGGCACGACAACGTTTCTCACCATAACTTCAATTCAAAACTCAGACAGGGAAATAAAATAAGGTTATATACTCACAATATAAAATTATAAGAGGTCCACTTCTTCCTTGTCGTCACTCCTTTCACAACCCAACTTTAACAGTCGAAACATTTACTTCTCAAACAAACCACGTTCAAGACAACCATTTCCTCACAGACAGATCCCATACACAATCAGCACAATCTGGCGGCAGGTAACATAATCTTGCAGATACTAGACCACAGTACTAGACTATGATGTAGAAGTCCATGGATATATATATATGCGTGTGCGTGTGCGTGTGTGTGTGCGTGTGTGTGTGTGTGGAGGGGGTGGATGTATACACACATAAATCTATTTGCTTCAAGACCTGAGTGTTCTGTTGCCTGCTCTTCACTGTAGATCTAACAATGTAATTGGCACTGTTGACAAGCACACTGTTAAAAATAAACCAACACTACTTATGAGAGTGACCTCTCTGTTTCACATCTTATGTGATGCACAAGCCTGCAGCAATTCAACTGATGCCAGCAACAAACCAGTCCAAACCTTTTTTCACCCTTCTTCCTACACCCTGCTCACCACTGATCATTTGGGCACCATGTAAGAGCATTATGAGGCTTGTGTCAGGTGCACCCCACCCTATTCCCTACACTATGTCCACTTCAATGCATACAGTCAAGCTGTGAAAACACGGTACCTATACAACTGTGATTAAGCATTTTCTGGTGACTGAAACTGTGGGCTAATGAATGCATTTATGGAGGTGAAGATAACAGTAAGATTGTCAAATGTGTGATAATTAAACAGGATGAGGATACTGGTGATTGCTGACTGGTGTTTCATGCGAAGACGCTGCTCAAAAATGGATGCACACACGTGCAGTGCTACATGGCAACACTCGGAGATGTGGTTCAATCACTTCTGCCAGGCTGTTCTCATGTGCGACATTCTGCAAGCCAGAGTACCAGTCATCAAATATCACCAGGACCTGACAGGCTTACAGTGTTGCCTGTCTATGACCAACTTGTATGTAGATTTGCAATATAGCTCTGTAATTTTAATGTAAGTGAAATAAAGTCCGTAAAATGCATGGGTTATTTAAACACTTCATAATACAAATAGATCATCATGGGGCACTGGGGAATTAAAGTGGACAAATAAACGTATATCGGATACATTGTAAATTATTTTTACCATGTACAGTATTATGGGAAGCATATCACTAATGGTAAAAATGATGAATGGTTTCCTGCACTTTGTTCCTTTGCTGAAGAGGTTTTGTGTTTGTACACTTTGTTGGCCATTAGGAAACAAATAGCACAGATAGTTGCAAGTAATAATGTAATAGCATGTCTCACATCATACAGTAACACCTGACTGCAGATTTTGCTATGTAATAGGCACAGGTAGTCATTGGTGTTATCGTGTCACATTGACATACAGTTAGTTTACAAACAGCAACACATTCAGATGTTAAAGTATGCAGTGTGATTCCGTTTTGTGTTTGAAGGTTTTTGAACCAACAGCAATCTGTCACCAGTTGGTGGAGGTGTATCGAGCATCAGGAATATTATTGGAAATGTTGTGCATGTGGTACCTTGCTTTCTGCAATGGCAGGGCATGTTGATAATGAGCAATGATGCAGATGCCCAACCGTGTGCACTACATATGTCACTTTGTGTTGTGCATATACCCTTTTCACAGAGAGTGGATGCATTTATGTTACATCACCTGAGAGATAGACATGCTGTTGGAATTTGCACAACATTGTCCAGAACCGACTGGATTATAAAAGAGTGCATGCATGCTGTGTACCAAAGGACATGGATGATCACAAAACTTGTCATATGGGACTTTAATGCATTTGACACATTCTGCCCATTAAGGAGAGCAGTTTCTGCAGTGCACTCTGATAGGGCAAGAAATGAGTCAATCATGTGACACCTGAAACCAAAAAAAGCATCCATGATGTGGAAATACCCATCATCTCTGTGGGAATTTTGAACCAACGCCATCAGTAAGGAAGATCGTGACAACTATGTTTTTGGCGATCATAAAGGTGTGCATCTTTTAGATTTCCCTGAATGTGTTGACACTGTAACTGCTGAATGTTTCCTATGGTACACTTGACAGATTGTGGCAGGCCACTTCTCACAAAAGAACTAGGTTGCTCTTTCAAGGCATCATTATTTTGCACAGTAATGCCAAGCCTTGCACTGGCAACTGGATTTCCGACTGCGTACAGTGCTACAGCTCTCAGGTCATGCATCACCCTCCCTACAACACTGATCTCACACCCACGGATTTCCATCTATGGGTCACTTAATAAGCACTTGGCTGGCAAGTGATTTGCAACAGATGCCAGTGAGAAGCAAGCTGTCTCCTCCTGCATACACCAATCTTTAGGCTGGAGAATTTTTCCTGTATGGCTAACTGAAGGCCAAAAAGTAAAGACACATCCAGCCAGTATGCTTGACTTAAATCAGTGAATAGAATGTGTACTGAAGCCATCCCTTATGACTTGGGTGCAGTGTTTAATGTGTAATATCTGCCAGATAGCTCCAAAAGTAGAGTTGTTTATGGTGACATTGGAGGTTGCCCAAAAATGTCATTTTCAAATCCTGACAGTAACAGTTAATTACCCACTAAATCAAGAATGTTAAAACTGTCAGGTATTTTTTTCCCCCCAGTGTACAATTCTGTCTTGAGAACATACATGCAGATGATAAACAGACACAACTAAGAGTGAATTTGCATCATTCAGAAAGATGCTGTACTTTCTATTTGGTGACAGATTTTATGGTAGTAAGAGCATGTTCATGCTGCTGTGATTCTCAGCACTTTGTTAATATAAAAACAAATCTGAAGCCACAATTTGGTACTTTTGTTGTTTGAACACATGCAGTAAAAACATATTATTCTATACTCCCATTTATTTTCTTTGAATGGTCGAGTTAAATGCCCTTTCATCTGTCGAATGTTGTATATGATATATTGTATTTCGTCTTTATCCTACAGTGTCTGTACATCACCGTACTACTAGCAAGTGGAGTAGAAGCCGTGTTGTGTTGCATTGCTTTGTTTGTGTTCACAGGGTTACAATTTGAACGTTACTGGCACTTGCACACAAACATAAGGTGCATTCCCAACATATTAATTTGCAGGTAGCATTCACATAAAGCACCTCTGTCACATTGAAAGATATGTGGCATTTACGCACCAAATGTTTTCAGACACTGGTAAGTTTAAGTGTATAGTTAATAAGAGGGCACAAATAAATACATGTGTAGTGAAGGCTATGTTTAATTAACAATTTTGGTATAAAACTAGTACTTTAGATTAGAAACTTTTATTTGTTACATACTTGCAGGAAGTGAACAGCCATGCACTTTCACTAATTCAGCGAATTTCTATGCCGTTCATTGGACCCAGAGGCATCTGTATGTCTGAAAGTGACGTGACAGTTTGCTAAACTTTGTGGAATGGCTGATTGTACGCTTCGCCTCTATACAAGCCAGTACGCCCAGTAAACGACCTCTTAATATGCATTTTATACACAACATACACATACTTAATTAACTTACAGCAGTTACGTATCCAGATATTGTTGAAGAAGACTAAAACGAAGAGAGTGTATAATTTGATTGTGAATATGGCAATGAACTCCTGTCTTCTGATTTCACCAGGTAAGCTGTGCTGGTTGTTTTGAAATCCTAACTAAATTGAGTTGCGTACATCTGGACCCTGTTCAGACTTACCTATTCTAAATTCGCGTAATTTGTTTTATATATCAGGCAAATTAACTTCTGGCATTTAATGATTTATTTGTGAACTTGATTTATTATTCCCACTGTACATAATTTGAACATAGTGAATTAGCATATATAGTTTGACAAAGTTACTATATTGTCTTTGAGTCTTTCTTATCAGATAAGAGATCTGATATGGTGGCAGCAAAAACTACTGAGTGAAACCAGTATACAATCTTTACCCATAGTATTTGTCGACACAAAGTCTGGTGGAAGTCCAGCCCCATTCTTGCAGACACTACACATGTTCGCTGAAAAAAAAGTCCTAAATTGATGTGACTTTAATGCTGTGTCTTCGTTATCCTTCATGCCAGTGTTTGCAGGTGCTCTACTAATTGTCAACATATCAGCTAAGCATTCATTTTACAGGAGGCTGGGTGGGCCCCAGGGCTGGTCTGGACAGGCGGAAAATCTCGTCCCCACCGGGATTTGATCCCGGACCATCCAGCCTGTAGTCAGTCGCTATACCAACTGTGCTACCCAGCCCACATATGTGTGTATATATATATATATATATATGGGGAAGTGGCAGTATAACTCCATTCTTCTTTAACCTTGCATAGAGCAGTTCGTCACTGGATAACAGAATGTTCACATATGACACGTACCTTTACAGGTACTAGTGACTGTCGTGTTATTTCAGATGGAATGAACTGTACATTTATTTGAGATGTGTCTTGGCTCTGCTGGCATATAGCTTCATCAGTCAAAGCTCCCAAACACAGAAAACCTTGAAATCCTCCTTATAGGCTTTTTTGAGTTGTATTCCTCCTGTGACTTTCCAATCATGCCATATCTCTTATCAATGGAATGTTATTACCTAAACCAGACCACTCTCCACTTTATGTAGCCAATCCTCCGGAATGAGGCCTTAATATCAGCAAAAATGTGAGCAGTGATGAAACTGAATGCCTGAAGGTATCGCTTGGATGGTGGAATCAGTGGCCCTAACACCAGACAATTCTTCAGTGACAATATCTAAGAAAAAAGCATATGAACCATGGGGACTGACTAATCTCTTTGAAGCATCAAAAATTGCTGCAAAGGGACACATCCTTTACATTCACAAACAGAGAGTGTTACCCCCTAGAATTATGGATGTGTCTGATCTCTTCCAAGAGAACATAGAAGGTGATACTGGCAAGTCTACTCCTGTCAGTGACATTCCTGTGGAATCTGTAGATTCAGATAAACAACAAAATGAAGTGCAAAGCAGGTCAAAACCAACTGATAAGGATGTTAAAGTTTCTAGCAAGCTGCACCGCAGATAACTGGACTATAACAGTGATTAGATTTGATTGGTGGGTTAAAGTAAACAGCGATGATTGTTAAGGGTGTTTCCCATATTCCTCTTAGCTATTATGTGTGACTTCAAATACAAAGAAGAATAAATTTGCTTTTGTTCTGTCTTATAAAATCAAATTTAAAACAAATCAAAGGGCTGTCATACGACTTAAAATGAATGGAGAACATCATTACTGTCAATTATGGTTGTGCCTACATTTTTGTGGTACATAATTACTGTTATGTTCCCCCAGGCATAAAGGCCATGTCACATGTCAGTTTTGGGCTTTAGCTGTATTTTTACTTCGTAAATACTCCTTTGTTTCAATGAAGGTGGTGGCCTTATTGTCATTATTTGTGACACTGCAAGGGAAAACTAATGAGCTGTAACATGATGACCAAAATCTTCAGTTCATCCTTATATACTGGACAAATGCAACATGTTTTATGCAGTTGAAGAATAAAAGACCAACTTGATGTCACTTGCTATTTTATTTCACTTCTTATGTACTCAACATGTATCGAACATTAATGTAAATCCATCATCAGGACCTTGCGAATGTGAGGTTGAATTACCACATCGGTCATTTTGTTCTCAGTTTGTTGTGTGTTGGAGATTTGGTGTGCCTGGCTTTGAGTAGTGTCCATGTTGCAGGCTGAAGCCTGCAACATGGACACAATGATGCACGGTCCAATAAACATAAAAAATTTCACCTGTTGGTTTCTGTTGCTAAACCACTTTTATGGTAAAACAGGATTTGGGGATATCTAAAAATCATAATACTGAAGAAAATGTATAAGCTCAAAAGAAAATTAATAAATATGGAAACAGGTAAGGCTTTCACAGTCTGCTCTACGTCTCATGACTGAACAAAGCAGGATCAGATAGGCAGGACATGCAACACACATGGAGAAACAACAAATACGTACAACGTTACGGCCTTATACAAGATGAGACAATAACAAAGTATGTCCTTAGGAAAACAGCCAGTAGAGATGTGAAATGGATTGAGGATTCAGGCAACAGTCCAATTGCAAACTTGTGTGGATGCACCAGTCACTCTTGAGATTTTCAACAGAGGATTTCTTTAACAGATGAGTCACTAACAAGGGTTCAGGAAAGATTTTGTACTACTGATTTACCCAGACTTTTGGTAAGAAGGTAGGAGTTAAAGGACAAGACAAATCAGCACAGGAAACACAGAACTGGTTACTATGTGTATCAGTGTCCCCAGAACATCCTCTTTTGATTCTGATTCATCAGGGAAGAAAAGGCCATGATGCGATGAAATTTTAAGGGGGGGGGGGGGGGGGGGAAAAAAAAAAAAAAAAAAAAGAGACAAAAAAAAAAATAAAAAAAAAAAAACAAAGATATTATAAATGAGAAAAAAAAAAAAATTTTT
>Ga0123352_10014894_pt1 | contig 12387 bp, 4 predicted proteins | sample TergutLab28metaG_FD_89700 | JGI IMG/M metagenome (GOLD analysis project Ga0123352, IMG submission 89700) | Labiotermes labralis P1 segment gut microbial communities from Petit-Saut dam, French Guiana - Lab288 P1 | ecosystem: Host-associated > Arthropoda: Insects > Digestive system > Gut ... | reverse complement strand
GACCAATGGGGAGACCTAGGCATAGATGGGTGGATAATATTAGGATGGATCTCCAGGAGGTGGGATGTGGGTATGTGGACTGGATTGGGTTGGCCCAGGATAGGGACAGGTGGCAGACGATTGAGAGTGCGGTAATGAATCTTCGGGTTCCATAAAATGCGGGGAATTTCTTGACTAGCTGCAAACCAATTAGCTTCTCAAGAAGGACTCTGCACCATGGAGTAAGTAAGTAAGTAAGTTTGTTGTAGCATCTTGATTTTATTGATAAAAACTGTTTGTTGTAGCATTTGTTCATTGTAGCACACCCCTCTGTATAATATTTCAATTAGGAATCTTACCCCTGACCATCTCAGCCATGGTGTTGTGTCTCCTGATATATGAGCATTGTATTTGCTGGGACATAGCCCCAGCCCATCTGTCTGAGTTTGAAGACAATCAGAGCAGTTTCTGCAGAGATGTGTATTTGCAGGGTCACACTGATTATGGCCATTACAGACTCCTGTTCTGGCAGAACATGAGTCTTCAACACATGATTACATTTGTGAATTGTGTATGTACTGTATATACCACAGACTAATGTAAGCATTGATTGTAGAACTTATTGTTATTTCTTCACATGCATCCCACGTATCTGCCTACAATAATGGGTTTGGGCCGATACATTAGAAGGTAGTCTTAATGCTTGTATTTGTTGGCCTGATTTAAGGATATCTCTGTGAGCCAGAAATTTCCACTTGGATCATTCCAAAACTCAGTGGCTTCCCTGCCCTTGGAGAAACACTGTGCCCATTTGTCACCCTCCCCAGCCTTCAACAAACATTTAAGTTTCTTTTTCGTTTAGACCTGTGTGCAAATCAATTTTTAGTTGTTCTTTACATGAAAAAGGATGCCTATGTGGATAGCACATCAATCCATCTGTGACCTAGTATCAGTGACAAAACTGTCTGCCAGATTTTAGTGTGGGACTTCCTTATAAAATGTTGTTGAGCAGGCATGAATCCTTCGAAATTTGGCAGGGTGAAATGCATGTTGCTCTTAAGGGAGTACATCAAGATGTTCCAATATTTTCTTTGTTTTGTATCTGATTGAATAAATTTGGAACAGGGTGTATCCATAAAAATTTGAGTGATTGTGAGTTTCATTAAAATTGGCACAGTGAAAGCCGCACTCCACTTAAGGGCATCAAATTTACATACAAATTTTCCAGATTTATTGTCTGATTTGGGTGAAATTGGGAATTAGGACCTGCATATAATACTGTTGAGCATTTGTGTCATGACAGTTAGTGCAAGGAAGGCAAAAGTTCTGTTACGAACATCAATGAAAATGACAGGTACACACATGCCGACATCCTTCTTAGTGTTTTCTGCATCACCTCTGCTGCTCTTCCATTTCCATTCCTCATCTGGCCAAGGTGTGATGACATTTCATAATTATTGTTACAGTTTTAACATTAGCAGTAGGTTATCACTATTTTACATTCCAGAAATGTCATGTTGCTTTCACTGTTTTTTTCCTCAGATATAATCTTTCTAGGAATATTGTGGGTCAGGACCAAGAAGTCTGAAAGACTGATAGAGTCATACAACACTTTGAGGAACGATGTACCTGATACATTTATGCATTGTTCATGCGGGTGAATTTTCGGGACCAGAAGAAATGAATGACACAGGAAAATTATGCATACGGGGAAAATTGTTAGAGATTTCGCTGCAATTGAAGCATATAATTTTTTGACAGTGGTTTCATGTACATTTTGTCAGTTACAATAGGACTTTTCCATTGTCACAAACCACAACACCACACAACAGGTAGCTTCCAGAATGTACTGTGTTATGATGGTGCAAAATGTCCTAATAAAAATAACTGACAAAACGGTTTCACTGTGTTTGTTTCCTCTTTGATATACAGTTCTGGATCAGTATGTGGGCTTTGTGTTTAGTCAATTCGTAACACGGAGAAAAAATTCCGTCCTTTTATAAGTGTAATTGTTTTGGACTAGGTGTGACACTGAGCATAGTGCCTCTTGAATAACAAAATGAAGATTTGCAGCACAGTGCAGTGAACGTATCTGGACATGAGAAGGAGAAGGTTGCAAATCCAATTTTATATTTGAGATAATACATCATTTTGTCTTAGACCAGTATGTGACTAACTACTGTTTAATTATTGGTCCAGCTACATGGGGACAGTATTTGGACTTGACAACCATCTGCATCTGAAAGAACTTCAAATTCTAAGAGAAATTGTGTATCATCTCAAGTATGATAAACCTGGACTTTCACCATTCTGCTTCTCAGGTCCAGATATCAGAAAGTGTGTGCCTTTATTTGATGCTTGCAGACAGCAACAACCAATGTCTGACTCTTGATGCATGGGAAGACCAATTCTAAATCTGTAAAGGAATATCCATGAAGTGTAACATGTTACACAGTATACGTGTATGCATGAAGGACCAGCTCATATGTATCTTTAGAGTCATAGTGTATTTCAAAGTTATGTATCATTGAGAGGTTCTGAGTTTTACTTTCTCATGTTCCTTTTCTTCAGAACTTTTCCATTTATTTTTATATAAACGGTTGTGGTTTTTATATAGTAGTAAGATAATGACATTAATATTAGTCCATGTAAAAGTCTGTTGGTTTGTGTCACATGACCAATGTACGAAGTGTACTTGATATGATTGATTGATAAATAGGTAATTAATTGCAACATGCACAACAACTCTGTCTTGAATCCTCCCTCATAAGTACTTTAGCATTAAAATAGTAGCTCATGTTTGTTTTTGTAAGGTAATGGATCTGTATGTTTGCCTTCGTTAACAAAATATTTTGTAAATTGCATAAGGGTACATTGTTCAAGTAAAATGACATTCATTCCATTGAATGTTATGAATAGTCATAACAGCATAGCAGTTATAGTGAAAACCCTGCATAGGATTTCCTTGTGAAACAGTAGACTTTAACACTTGGTACAGTTTTAAATGGGGGAAATGTAACAAAAAGGTCATCACCATTCATTAACCAACTCTTGTGCACTAAACTCTGATGCCAAATCACACCTGTTTCCACTCTGACGCATTTCGGTGTCTACCAATACCATCTTGAGGGAGCCCAGTCTAACTGTAATTTCTTCACAACACATTAGATGATTATAATCACTTATTAACTGTTTCTTACAGGGTTAGAGTTTTGTTTGGTCACAGATGTACAACTTTCACTGTCATTAAAGTACCTTAGTGATGTGTATGTCTAGTGAAAAAGTCAAAAGTTAAAACAACGATTGCATAATTTTTAACACTGTTGATGTTCTTCAGTCATATAAATGTGTAGTGAAATGGTTAAAAGTTAAGAACAGTGATGTTTAACACCAGGCACATGTGGAAATGTGGGTGTGATGGCAACTGTTTTAGTGACATCTTTTGTATCATTGTGGAGATCATGTACCATCCCACATTGGGTGCGGTCCGGCAATTTTGAGTTGTTATTGTATTAAGTGTGTGTTGGGTACGCTGGCTATGGGCTGACTGAAGATGGTGTCAGTAAACATTGAAACAAGTCGGAGCAGCATCTAATTTGTGATTTGGTGTACACAGTGTAGTGCACAAGATTTGGTTTAATAGATGGTGATATGAACATGATGCACGGTACGTTCAACATGAAGATAATAAGATCAACTTATCTGCATTAAGAGTGAATATTTAATCACAGAAAATAAGATCTTATGTGTTTTGTAGTAGGTGTCTCTCTCCATAATCACTTTCTCCTGTTTCAAAATGTCATATGTTCTAGTGCTGTTCCAAGTTTTCAGGATTATTTATATATGCAAAATTAATGGTTCTTGTGAGATTCTGTGTTCATCCTGTTGTGATAATAAACAAAATGGTTTTCTGGAATATGATGCTGTATATTCTGGCAGAAAGGTACAACATATGAGAGGAAGAAGCCTCTTCTGTTTTGTACAAATACATAGCAGGTTTGTCGTATTGTTAGGAGCTGTTAGGTTACACACTTGCTATATACCTGAAGGCAATAATCTCATTAATTTTTCTGCTTTCTTTATTAATTCTAAATTCATTATATTGCTAAATTTACAGCAAATATAATTATTTCTAGAGTGCCATGAGAATCTTGCTTAGCAGTGCCTGTTCATGAATACAACTGGCTGTGGAAGGATTAAGAATTGTCTACTTTTGGAAGTGGTTTGAGGATCTGTTTGTAACTACTACTGTTTTTGAGAATATAGCTTTGTGTTGATCTACCTTATGTAAGCTTCATTACATATTGTATTGTTATTTTATTGGTTTTCATGTGTAGCATTATGTGTATATATATGTTAATGCCTAATTTTGAAATCAGTTATTTCATGATGTGCCTAGTTATTGTGTAGAGAAAGAAGAGTGGACCAGTAAAGCATATAATTACATGCCATTACTTCCCCTAGTTATTCCATACAATAACACACCTGCATCCTGGTGATTATTTTAAGTAAGGAATCATTAACACTTTAATGAGACATTTTATAGAATAATGACCTGAATCTTGTTACTTTATACATTGAGGATTGAGTCCTCACTTCCACTGTTTAATTCAACACTGTAGGGCCTTGATGATGGTATGACTCACTGACACAATCTCCTTTTTTTGGACTTTGCTGTCACCTAAATTTAAAAAAAAAAAATGACGTTTTGGAAACTAGCTTGTGTAATGTCATTTTTTTTTAATACAAAAATTTATTTCATGTGATAACAACTGAACTGCAGTTTAAGCATGAAATGTGAAACCATTGGACACTTCAAGTATCTATATTGTGCAGTAATGAACAGCAATGACAGCATGTAATGAGAATCCATAAGACACTTAAGCTAGTTATTTCATAGAATAACGGCCCACCTCAGGTGAAGAATAAAGTGACCATTGGCACCAATCACAATAGAATGAAGAACAGTTCCACACCTTAACTGGTTACTTCATACAGTAATGTCTGGACCACAGTTAATGTACAGAATGAGCACGCATTCCTCACTTGAACTACGTATTTCATACAGTACCAACCCAACCACATTTATAATGTAACATAATCAAAGATGTGCCAACCTAATCTAAATTAACCTCAATGAAACTAACCGAACCTAACTGACAGTAATGTACTGGACACTTTTTCAGTTCCATGCAATTGATGGCACATTCTCATAAATCGCAACAAGGCAAAACCTTTTGGGTATAGAACTTGTCATATAAATTAATATGCAGTAATTAAACCAATGTCATCATAATAATGTACCCAAATATGATATGTGTGGAATAAAACAATATGACCAGTCATTACAGCGTAATTTCCTATTCTAGATTATCATATGAAATAAAATATATAATTGCAACATATATAGGCAATAAAATAAATTTATTACGACAAGGCAACAACTATTTTAGAAGACTTTTTTATTAAAATATTCATCACGAGTGTAGAAGGATTGAGCATGGAGAAAAAGCTTAAGGCCAGTCTAAATTGTTTGGCATTATGAGCTAGCTTTTTAATATGTAAAAGAAGGCCATTGAAAAGCCTAATACCAAAATATTAGGCCCCCTTCTGATAGGATACCAAATTTGAATGTGGTTGATAAAGATCAAAACTACATCTCATGTTAATATCATGAATCTGAGATATAGTATAATTCAGTATTATTTACAACAGCAAAGAAAATACATACTGATACTGTAACGGTAAGATTTTTAGATTATTAAATTCAATTCTACAGAAGTCTCTAGATCTTAGACCACTCCTGATTCTGATTATTCTAATTTGCAACTTCAGATTCTGTAAGCCATGAGTTACCCCAAAATATAGTTGTGGTCATATGTTACCTTACATTATTTAAGGTTATGTTGAAATGGGCTTGGGTTGTGATGTGTTTCTAGTGAGAAATGGCTGCTCATGCACTGCTTTCACTGTGATTGGAGCTTTATTATATGAAATAACTAGTTAAAACGTGTGGAATTGTTAATTGTTCTAAGGTGTCACAGGTGTAAAGTCATACTATAACTGAGGTCAAAATGCTATCTTGTGTAATAACTAGCTGTAGTACATTAATGGTTTCTCATCCATGCTTGAACTGCAGTTGGGTCTTAATCGTATGAGATGAGTACATGTAGGTAAACTGTAAAATTGATCCCCATGCTGTAACCTAATGGGATCCAGGTCATTTTCTGTAGAAAAACCAGCAAAGTGTTGAATAATTCCTTATTTGAAGCTTTACTGGGGTCTGGCTTGTTACTAGATGTAATCATTTTCTCTTCATTCTGCACTCTAATTGGGATGTCTCTCATACTTAGTTATTTGATACATTAAAGGATTTACATGCTTTGTTACAGTTAGACGTGCACTTATTTTTCAAGTTAAACTGTAATTTGGTTTTGTATTTCTTGTGTTAATTGTCATTTTCCCTTTGACTTACACTGTCTTTCCTTTCCCCCTCTCCCCTTCACCTGCCCTCCTTTCATGTTGTCAGAATACATGAGAGCAAGCAGAGGCCTCAACTAAGACAAATCCTCCAAATGAGGGGATGAGTCTCATCAGACCACATTTTGGAAACTGCTGTACTGAGTCTAACACCTTTCCTGCCCGGTTTTTGAATCTGCAGACGATTCCAAATCCTGACTTCGGTTCCATGTATGCTTGGTAGACTGCTGGGGGTGGGATGACAGCCAGATGCAAAGTCTTGCTGCTGTACTGGTCTGCCCTGCTCAGCAAACATGGGCTATCGTCTGCCTGCCCACCCCTCATAAGGGCGATGGGCAGTCCAAGGAAGACGGATCAATTTGTGTGGAGCCTCTTGACTGTCGGTAATACTGCAGTTTATCATTGCCTCGACAAGACAGGATATGGCCTGTGGCATTTAGGCGTAATCCCAAGTATGGTAGCCTCGCACCACCAACCCCTCAATCGACGAGTGCATGAACCAAATGTCCAAACCTGCAGTTCTTGTACTGAGCAGGATTACTGTCACAATGACTCAGTCATCAGTAGAGTAAAACTAACCTATGACAGCCTAAACCCAGCGCATGTTCCCTGTTGGTGGGTGAACAGTCCAGTGCTTGGCCATTTCTGCTTCAAAGTATGCCAGTCATAGTCAGTGTCTACAGCTTCCAACATCAGTTATACTTGAGGCGTGCCTTGTGTCAGCCATTATATGATCAGTCTAATTCTTAGTAACACTGTCATGAGATACCTACATCTCCTTCTGTATGGGAACACAACACTGCTGATCATTACATTTCTGGTAACAGCAAAGTCAGCCAGTTGTATCCTCTTGTCACTCATCTCATTGTGAATACTAAAATTTCCAACATTGTTTATCATTAAATCTTTACCCATTCTTATCATTCATGTATCCTGTTATTATTTTAATATAACGTTGACATCTCATGTTAAGTCCTATTCAGTCAATCGTAGAATAAATTCTTATGGTTTCACCTCTCTGTTTGGTTATTGCACGCTCACACTTAAACATAGGATTAAAAATTATGCTTTCATCCATAAGTAGCATACACATTCCTCCACTGGCTGAAAGTTTAAAATATTATTCTTGAGTTTTGTATGGACCAGAAAACCTGTACCAAATACATTTTGTTTTTTAGTGCCACTATAACATACAGCACTTTTGTCACAGTCAAAAATGTTGTTACCTCTTCATCAGTCTCTTACATTGCAGTGTTCATTATTATATTTCTTCAGCTCCTGAATTAGGTTTCGTTACAAACTTAGTAACGTTCCACGTAGCCAAATTGCACTTTTCCATTTCTGTATCCTGTTGTGCTTGTAATGTCATTTTCTTCATTCATTGCAACTTGAATCATTGTATGGCTTCTGAATACTCAGCAACTTACAGGAAGGGGTTGTTAGCCCCTTTCCTAACCACCACTCTGGTGGGTCAGGTCTCTTATGAGTTTTACCTCTCCTTATTTCTCCAGATTTATGTCCCCTGGAGACAGGGTGGCCCAGTTATACCCTCAGGCATTGAGTCCCCATTTTAGTTGCCTCTTATGGCACACACAGGGTATGCTGGGTCTATTCTAATTCCCAGTCACCACTCAGGAATGAGACAACTGCAAGACAATATCCTTGGTTAGCTTGCTCAACCAGAGACAAATTTGACCTCCAAGGTGTGAAAGAGTATTGTTTGCTGTAGTTGATGGTAGCTTATCTCCGTGGCTGAATGTGAGCTGTGGTCATATGTGCCATGGATCTTTTGTAGGTACTGTTTGGAATAATACACATTTATTGGTGGCTATTGTCATTCAGAATATGCTTACATAATTCTTGGAATGGGATGTAAGTCCCCTTGCTCCATTTTGGTCAGCAGCCAAAAGAAGTCAATAACTGGCAAAGGTGAGTGCTGATATGCTGAATATTGAACATTTCTGTCCAGCAGTAAGCAGAGCATACCATACCTGGATTTGTTATATTACTGGCCTCTTGTGTGATCAGAATTCAGTAACAGTGCAGAGCTGTCCATGTGGAATTTCAGGCAGACAAAGTGTCACGGTAGCTGGAGCTTTGTGCACACTCAGTGCTAGCCATTAAAAAATTCCAGACATGCTATCATCCATACACCACCAACAGCTTAATATCCATAAAACACAAGTGCACTCTACCTTAACAAACCCTCACAGTCCTTACTGAAAATGGTATTTTCACAGTATCTTATTTTAAGAAGTGTTCCTACTGTTTACACTGTCTACCACAAAAGAAAACGGCATGAAAATCGGTTATATATGTCTACACACACACATACATACATACACATATGCATAACTGACTTCTACTTACTCTTTTCTTTTGTGCTATGCAGTGTGCAATGTATGAACACTTTTTGTGAAAAGTGACAGTAATGCAAAAGTGAATAGGGATAAACGTAAAATCTTGTAAAAAAGCAAAGTCACAGAACAGTATGATGCTAATCTGAAAATGCAGTCACAAAAAATACCACCCTGTTCTCAACAACATGTCATCTTTCTTTCTGCATGGGTAAGGTGGGGAGGTGAAATACCAGGATTTATCATCGGATAGCCCCAAATCCCATTTTAAAGTTAATGATCTTTATAGATATGAGACTTCCACTCATATAGAAATATGAGGGTTCCTGAGTTCATCATAGCCATCAAAACCTCGGTGTATGTACAGCCTCTGTTATGCTGAGTGTACAAATGGACATCATTGCCAAAAGGAATAAATTCCGCTTCAGAACTGTTGATGAAGGCATTTATAACAATCAGCTTCTATTGTTGATTCACTGATAGAAGTTAAAAGCGCTATGCACTACTTAATCCAATTCTAAGGATTTTATTATAATTTCTAAAAGAGAAGATGCTGAAATTACAGATAACTCTTTACTTTTAAGTCTGAGGTACAGGGGTTCGGCACATTATGTTGTGCACAAACAGCAATCTTGCAATGGACTGTTAAAGATTATAGCCGTTCACATACTACAGAATTTTGCCTTTTTCATATTTCACCCACTAAAATTGATTTTTCTATTTATGTTACATTCAGCAAACTGTTATTGCATAACCCCCTGTTTCTGCACCAGAAATGAAAGAATTTTCAAACAGTGCACTTTAAAGTGAATAAAACATACTTTCTGATTATGATGATGAAGTGTAGGGTGGTCAAAAAAGGTTTTAAAAAGTAATATCACAATATACACAAAAAAATGGAAACGATATAATATATGAAGTTATAATAAATACATCAAACTGATGATCATAAAATGTATATGAATTGCAACATTATTAAGCTCAACCTACTGATAAGTACAGATAAACAACAGGACAGCCTCTTACACCACACATCACACAACTGAGATTATCAGAAGATATTATATAACAAGAAGTTTTAATGCTAACAAGTATTTTAATTTCATAGACATTCTGTCACATTTTTAGTAACTACTGACGGTAATGTCAATAAGCAACATGTACCATATAAAGTGCAACACTGAGATCTAAATCACTTAGCACATCAAATAAATTCTTATAATTAAAGCTAATGAGATTCACTATTTCTCAAATTTATTTTTTGATAGAGAACTCTGCATGTTTCAGACAGATGTGTCCAACATCGGGAGTCTCAACATTGTATACACAGCAATAGGTATTTGTCATACTTAAAGGATTATTACAACAAATCCGGCACTGGTTGGCTAAACAACCGTGAACAGTTTATCTAAAGGCAGATACACCAAAATTATCTCATAGGGTAATGGTAAAGATTCACACGCTTGTTGGGTGCGTGCTAACAGTTCGGACAAACTGGGTGACTCATAATCATTATTTGGGACTGAAGGCTTACGGTATGCAGAACCTGAATTTTACTGGCATCCTGCCAATGCGACTGGCCAAGGCAGGAATGGTAGGCAACAAATATTTACAAAGATTAATTAATTTTCCATGCATCTGGTAGATCAAAGAAAAGGTGGTCACTGTGTCGTAAAATAGGGGTTACTCCAGTTTGACTGTCTGCTAGCGAGGTCAGGATGGATCCTGACCTCGCTAGCAGACATTTATAGTTTCTGACATTAAGTAATCAGTATTGGCAAGTTAACTCTTATTTATATTTGAGGAACATTTCATTAGGAATGACAAAAACATCCGTATTCTTACTGAACCGAACTTCCTAACCCACAGAACCGTTTCCCCAAGACCAAATTACTGCATTACTATTGAATGCATCCACCAGCAACTATGGGGCAAGGCATGATACTGTCTTCTTCTAATTTTGAATGTAAATTTGTGTGTTAATTGTCTTATTAATGATACTGTTGGGCACTTTTTTTTGTATTGAAATTTGTGCTCTGAGTGGTGGGGTGGCGGTGAGGGGGTTACTATCAACATATTTCCACTGCAATGTTTTACAAATACAAATACTAATAGTGTGATGCTCTTTCTGTCTTCAGTTAATTTAAAGAACTCCACACTGTACCATACGGATATACATCAAAAGTACCTTCTTGAAATATTATCTCTCTGCAGTTTCAGCTTAGTTCTATATCTTCAGTATATTAGCAACTGCACTCTGTGATAGGGCAGGCTGTCAATGAAGATGAGGTATTACCATTGACATAATATAGCCTAACAATATGTGGTTACATTCTGTTTGTGTGTGAAAATTACACTCTCTTTTGGTTGCATTTCATGACTGCATACATGCCAGTTAGCTTTCTTACATCCATCTCTCCACACACAATATAGTAAGTCTACTTACATGCTACAGATTTTCATGAAACATGGCCCAAAGAACTATCAGTAAAACAACCTACTGACAAGACTGAACATTACACAGAGATAACTCCAATTAATGCTCAATCCTCAAAACTTTCTTCATAGAACAGGTTATTCCATAAACAATCTAAAAGTACCCAGCTGATTGATGAAAAATTTGCTGTTATTATAGAGCCTAAACATTTATTGGTGTCATAAAGTATGAAACCACAGAATACACATATATGTGCCAATATGCAGTATCTAAAGTAGGTTTCAGATATGTGTTTACTGTTACATGTATTACAGATTTTGATCTGTTTCACATATGCTTACAACAGCAGCCTGGAGCTGCTAACAGATTAACAGCCCATTTTGAATAATCATACAAAAAAGATCCAAAATGCTGCTGTAGAACTTAATTCAGCATGAAACAACTGTAACAGAACTTAAATTTTTCTCTCTGAAGTTTGGTAATGAATATCTTTGGCATCGGTTGCCAATTCATACTTCACATGGAATGACCACCAACAGGGACAGAAGAAGCTACTGAATTTTCTTGTTCTCTTCTGTAATGTTGGGGAAATATTCTTGTTTTACATCTTTGGAATTCCTCTTCCATTTCACTAAGGGCACGGTTGGCATCGAGTACAATTACCTGATATGATATGAATAAAGAATGCATGTTAAAGGCATATGTAAATATTAGTATACAGCATTAATATACAGCAGACCATTCATTCATGTCGCAGTCTCGTACAACAGATCCATAGCCTCTTCCAAAACAAGTCCTCCAAGAATGCAATCATTACATTATGAAATTAGGGTATGACATAACCAATGGATATGTTGAATGGGTTTCTAAGCTGTTTTGCATAAATGTATCAGTACTAAAAACAACTTTCACGAGATATCAAACAGAAACTGAGTAAAAAACAGTAACTTGCAGCAGTGGTGGTAACGTAACATATCAATTTTACCTTAAAATACCAACTAATTGCACACGATTTTAATACACTTTATAAAACACACGCAAAAATACATAGGTCTAATCCATTAAAATTTATATCACTCCTACATGTTTCAATCCTAAAGGATCATCATCAGGGAGTAAATGTTCCTATTTATG
>Ga0123352_10014889_pt1 | contig 12389 bp, 4 predicted proteins | sample TergutLab28metaG_FD_89700 | JGI IMG/M metagenome (GOLD analysis project Ga0123352, IMG submission 89700) | Labiotermes labralis P1 segment gut microbial communities from Petit-Saut dam, French Guiana - Lab288 P1 | ecosystem: Host-associated > Arthropoda: Insects > Digestive system > Gut ... | reverse complement strand
GAAACCGGAGGGAAAGAGACCACTGGGGAGACCTAGGCGTAGATGGGTGGATAATATTAGGATAGATCTCCAGGAGGTGGGATGTAGGTATATGGACTGGATTGGGCTGGCCCAGGATAGGGGCGGGTGGTGGACGCTTGTGAGTGCGGTAATGAACTTCTGGTTCCGTGAAATGCGGGGAATCTCTTGACTAGCTGCAAACCAGTTAGCTTCTCAAGAAGGACTCTGCTCCATGGAGTAAGTAAGTGCAACAAATTTGTCATATAGAACATTAATTAGAATTAAAATACAATTAACAAGAATTAATTTCTCTTTCTTTACCACCGTTCACAGTGTCTTTTTTTTTCAAATTCACACGGCTCTCCATCGGTAACCATTCACGTTTAATAACACACATTCTGATGAACTTTATTTTCTCACAATAACCGATACTAACCCCCTATAAAACACTGACCTCTCCTCCTCAATGAGCCTGTATAATGGTGTCTCAAGTCCGCAATAAATTCTCATCTTGTCCACATTCGTACATACTGCACGCCCCACCACCAATTCAATCTTCTCTTTTATCATTTAATACATTAGTCTGACGTGTACTGGACCACGCATCGTTGTGATAACTGAAGAATAAGAACCACTAGATGCTACTTATTGTTTTATTATACTTATGATAGGCTGAACATGTTTCGGGCACTGTTATGCCCATCATCAGGAGCTCACGACTATAGTGCTGATTACCACATGGACCGTCTCGTTCCTGGGTTGCTGGTGGTTGGAAGTTAGGTGCAACAGGCTGGATAAGTGTCCGGGCTGCAGGCTGTTCTTGGGTTGCTGTTGGTTGGAAGTTAGTTCCAGACATGCTGGATAAGTGTCCGGGTTGTTTCTTATTCTTCAGTGAAAACATTAGTTGTTTACAAATTACGAAACTCTTCACTACGAAATTTTTTCTCGTCTTCTGTTACCTCCTCAACCTTGAATTCAAATATTCCCCTCAGCACCCCGTCCTCCAAAATAATCGGTCGATGTTGTTTCTTGTAAGGCAACACGACAAATTTTACACCCGTAATCAGTAACAAGCATTGCTAGTTTTTTATGTAAAGGTAAAGTGATACCGTTACAGGCCCGGTGTGGTCCAGAGGGTGGGTAGAGGTATAGCTCTACTCTTCCATGACCCCGGCACTAGAAGGGGGTGAGTGGTCAGCAGCATGCCCCGGCCGCACTTTACCCCCGGGAAAGACCCGGTACCCGCTGTACAGGAGGGCCGGTCTGGACGGGCGGAAAATCTCGTCCCCACCGGAATTCGATAGGGTGTTATGTAGTTCTATTTTTACCAGTGGGGTAAGCCCCTTGAATATTCAATGGGAAATCTCTTTACGTGTTGTGTATAAACTTTCCTGGGCCGGGGTAGCGTAGTGGGTATAGCGACTGGGTACGGACCGGAAGGTCCGGCGATGGAATCTCAGTGCGGGCGATTCTCCGCAACCGTCATCACCGGCCGTGGCGCCCACCCAGCCTATTGCACAAGGGGTGCCGGGGCCCTTCTGGGGGTAAAGCGACGGGGGCAAGGCGTTGACAACCCATCCCCATCTAGCGTCGAAGTAAAAGAAAAAGTAAAGCTACACCTCTGCTCCAGAACCCTGTCGTGTGAAGTGTGTGTAACTGAGTGTGATCGTGAAGCCCCGATAATGAAGTCATGGCCCACTAGAGGCTGATGTGCCATGGAAGAAAACGTCTCTACTCCCCGTCTGCGCCTTTGCGGTATGTTACAGTGTGAATTTTGCCTTTACTTTAACTTTTCCTTTCTTCTCCGCTTATGTCTCTCATCGCACACCTGTTATCGAATGATCCTCCGAGGCCGAAGATTAACACCATTCGTCAGACACTGAAATAACTACGTCTCCACATCCCACGAAGAAAACACAACCAGCGGATCATACGGTGTCGTCTGCCACGCAAGACAAACATATTTAGATGGGAGAGAACAGTTTACACAGAATATCAGCAAGGTGTGCATTTGGACGGTAAAATAAACCTACCGAGACAAAGTGATAAACATTTTGGTACTGCGAGATATGAGGTTCTCGAAGTGAAAGGTGGGCAAATTTCTACCAACCTACAGTGCTAGTGATCGTCCTGCAAACAGCTGCATTTAAGGAAGGCAGTGTGGAATGGAGGCAGTTCCATATTGTCAGCCGCATGCCAGCAATGCTGTAGTGAGTTATAACTACGTGTCTACAAAACGTCATACAAACAGGAAGGTCGCCTACCCAGACTGGACAGTGAATTGTCATTTGGTATTACACACGAATACCAGCTACGTAACGTACAAAGCCGAAGGCCATCACTGATAGTAATTTCTGTCGCTGTGTGCAGCACTTTCTCTGCATAACACGAGCAGAAGGTAAATCATATCGAAATATTTTATTTAATATTTGAAGATTAGTTTACATTATTATTTATTTATTTATTCTGCGCTGGCTACAGCTTGGTAACAGTGTAAAAATTACGTCGCAGTAAAAAACGAGTCTTTTTCATTCGCAAATATTCACGAAAGGCAACTTCCACTTCCTCATTACTACGGAATCGGCGACCTCCAAAGGGTCTATTTTTCAGTGGCCCAAACAGCAGGGTGAATGGTTCAAAATTTCAAAGTGAAAAGACTGCAGAAGCTTGTGTCCTACTACAGACCTTCTGGTAACCAGCCACTTCATTCTTTAAATGATCCGAATGCTTCACCAGTCAACGGCTCTCTTGCCAGCCCTCCTTTATTAGACTACATCTTGTATCCAACGTCAACAGTCAGATCAGTGGATCCTTTTTCCACCACTACTCATCTCTCAGCTGTTGCTGTATCAATTAATGTAATAAATAAATAGTTAAACCTCATTTAACATTTCCTCGAACCAGTGGCGTGCCGAGGGGGGGAGAGGTTTGGGGTATTCAACCCTCCCCCCCTCGAAATTCCGAAGGCCCTCCAAAATCGTGCCAAACTCAACCCGATTGTGAAAACTGTTAAAAATTGCTGAATTTAGGATGCCAACACCTCAAGATGTTCGGAAAAAAGGCAGTAAAATTCTAAAACTACCGCCGGTTCGCAATTGTTTTACATTAGCAATAACAAATAAACTGGTTGTCATCATAAATAGTCTTAAAGTACCAAAAATTAAGAAAATTTTACTATATGAAACGAAATGTCTTGTACCAAATTACAGCTGCCTCCAGAACCTCTGACTAGGGGGCTACCGCCTCCCAGATCCACGTTCTCTCTGTCCTCTTTTCTCAACTGAATTTGTTGAACCCCCCCCCGAACAAAATTCCTGGGTACGCCACTGCCTCGAACGACACTGTTTCGTTTAAATTTGCCTGAAGAAAACGGGGAAGTGTCGTAACATGTAACAAATCGTTATGTTTCAGTAAAAGCACAGCTGAGCCGACAGTCAGTTTGGTTGTATTTATTGTGCATATTTGTTAATCAAGTGCAACAAGATGTCTTTTCTGAAGACGGATATTTTATGGTTCCTGAGTGACTGCTTTACGTCACAAGTCTTTAAAAGACGGCAGTAAGTTCGCTTGAATTCTCAGCTCTGTTTTTAAAGCTAAATGTTGAAATTCTCCGACCCGCTCAAAATAATTGCTACTGAGCTGAAAGTGCTTCGCCTAACCGACTTAAAGTGTATCGACATTTTCGTGCTGAACGTATTAGGTTGTTTGTCTATATGAAGCATGCTTAATTGATATGTATTATTCACTCTCAGTTTGGGTTCACTGAATTCATAACAGCAAGACATCAAGGCACTGAACGCTTCAGTTACGCAGCTGCTACTGCTGCTTCGTATGCTGCATAACCAGGTTTCCAATCTCGTTCCTGAGACCAACTACATTAACTAATTAACTGAAACCACGTAACAGGGTCCTTCCTGAGAAGCTGACAGGTCCTCAGCTAGTCAAACGATTCCCCAAGATTTTATGAAACCCGAAGTTTCATTGCCGCATTAACAAAAGACCGCCACCTGTACCTACCTTGGACTACAAAAATCCAATCCGTGTATCCCCAACCCACTTCTCGAAGATTCATTTTAATATTATCCTACCATTTATGCCTAGGTCTTCCATGTGGTTTCTGTTCCTCAGGTCTCCTCATCAGTACCCTGTACATGCCTCTTCTATCCCCGTACGTGCTACATGCCCCACCAAACTCGTTATTCTTTATGTGATAACTCGAATAATGTTTGGTGAGGTATACAGATCATTATGCTCCTCATTATGTGGACTTCATCACTCCCCTGTTACTTCGTCCCTCGTAGGCCCAAATATCTTTCTCAGCACCCTATTCTCGAACACCCTCATCTTATGTTCCTCCCTCGATGTGACAGACCAACTTTCACACCCAGACAAGACAACAGGCAAAATTATAGTTCTGTTTTATTTAAACTTTATATTTTTGGATAGCAAACCGGAAGACAAAAGATTCTGCACCGACTGATTCCAAGCATCCCCTGAGTCGACTAACTGTATACAACCCATATTTAATCAGCATGTCGAGCAACTTGTGGTATAAAATAATATACCATCAGACGCCATATATTCTATGACTGGAACACACGCAGTTAAATGAAAGGACAAGGACTTGAGAAGGCCGTGGTGTTCGCACCATTTGTATAAACCTCAGCCAACGCAAAAGATAACGTATGAGTAATACCCACATGATGCAAGTTCCTCGCAACCGCAGTAATCTCTGGACATTACGAGTGATACGCTAACAGTTATCGTTACACGTACAATTCTAAGGCTGAAATAGAGCGTCACTGGACTAAGCAAGTATTCTTGCAGTACGCAGTATCTTTTCTAGGCTTAAAACCTAGATCAGTGTTTCCCAGACTTTCTTCCTGGAGAATCCCCTAAATAATTTTTCATATTCCGAGGAACCCTATTTATGCAGAAAACGAAAACAGGAAATTGGCAGCGTACGGAGATTATTCCAGTATTGCCAACATCTGGACAAATTTCTCGCGATATTTAGAGGGATATTTAGAATTCTTCGCGGTACTTTTAACTTTTTATGTGTTATTCCAGGATTTGTTTCGGATCCCTGGATGGGAAACTCATTACTAGAGCATAATATTCATTAACAAAAGAGGGCAAACATTGCTTGTGTCGTCACACATTTTGTTCAGCGTGACTTCTCTGGCTGTTGGTGAACCAAGCAACAACTGGCTACATCCTGATGTTTGTAACAATTTACCATTAAAACAACAACATAGTTGCACATACAAATTAATAACTCCGGCAACACACACACACACACACACACACACACACACACAATACAATACAGGTCTGAACGCCAGGAAAGAATAACATGATACTATTGAAATAATCGAAATCAAGAGAAACCAGGCCAATCAATAAATACAAGTTTTACATAATATTAATGATTTTATAAACAATGTAGTATGCCTGTAGTAACACAACAAAAAGATATACACTACACAGGAACACGCGATGTTACATTATACTGACGCTTATAAAGTTTGTGAGATCTCACACATTACAAAATACAATTTTAACGAACTCCCACCTTGATTTTAGATCATGTATATTAATGCCTATAGATGGTCAAAATGTTACCGAAACATGTAGTATACATTATTGTATTAAATATAATAACATTGTTGTGTCTGACGTAAATTCGTAATTCAATGTCAATTATACACCAACGGGATGAATTCCATCAAAATAAAATGGCTTTTTTAGTTCGCAGGCATCAAATCATGACCACTGAAACATGGCATCGCTGTCGCTCGGGGACGGTACAAGTATCATAAAGCTGTTAGGGTGTCCAGTGTGTCTGGATACAACGAAGCCTCCCATATTCCAGTGCCAGAATGGACACAGTGTCTGCAACAACTACAAAGGAAGACTGTCAAGTTGCCCCACATGCAGGGGGGCGTTGATCGACACCAGGAACCTCCATGCTGAGCAACTTGCTTACAAAGTGATGCACCCTTGCAGCAACAGCGCGCGGGGCTGCTGTGAGAGGATGTCCGTACATGTTGTACGGATGGCTTGTGACTAAAGAGAATGGTTGTATATGGGCAGGCTGCCGTACGGATATACTGCATCACACGGAAGAGAAACACGACAAATACATTTACAGATCAGAACTTTTCTTAGTAATCTTAGTAATTAACCAACTTAATGCACAAAAACTAGTTTATAATAAGTTTATTATATGCCTGTACATGGCTCGAGCACAATGTGCTCATCATCAGGAGGTTAAAATTGTATTATACAGCATCTGGTATCATCACACTTATAGGTGGCCGTCCGGTGCACAGGTTGAGAGAATAGTCCTCTCTCAATCCGTGCACCGCACGGCCACCTACAGGTGTGATGATACGAGATGCTGTATAATACAATTTTGACCTCCTGATGATGAGTACATAGTGCTCGAAACATGTACAGGCATATAATAAACGTATTATAAAACAAGTTTCTTTGCATTACGTTGGTTAACACTTCAAACGCCGAGTTAAATCCCATCTGCCATTTGCATGCGTTATTAGGAGCTCACCATATTCTCCACGTTAGCAGGATAAGGGTTAATTATACTGATATGCACAGTCAGCAAAACATACAAAAATCAGACCTTTGTTTCTTCAAATATGAAGAGTTTAATTGTTTTCAAGAATGTAAATTTTCATGCATATTTTATTCTTGTGGGGAAACATTCTGGTTCCGGTCAAAACGTGATCCAGGGAAGAGAAAGCTGCATGAAGTTGTGCAGTATGTAGCACCGAGAGAGAGAGCGCATCCAAGTACATTTACGAGCACAAGTTGTTGCCACCTTCTGACGACCAGAGGCTGGTGTTCACTAATGTTGTAAGAGTAACACTGATACACTGAAAGACATATACACGACGCGAAAGTGTTACATATTAGAATATGACACGTTAAAGATGTTCACCCAGAATGGCAAAACGTTCGAATACCAAATCAAGATGTGCAGGCAAAAGTGACCGCAGCCATTACGTCTCAACAAACTTTTCAGTGCATGAGAGATATGTGTGGCAGAAGCGTTCAATATTGTTCTGAGAAACACAGAAGTTACCAGTGTGTACGAAACGAAGTCTGCTGCATTTGCACAGACCTTTGAATATATCTTTGAGCTGCGTGTACTCGAACATACACGCATAAACATAACTAATTTGGATTTGGGCACAAAGCAGCTGTGACCCCCATTCCTGTAAAATAACACCTTCACGATTGAACACATTAAAATTTATGCATGAGTGTTTGAATAATTCCAGGTCCATGACGGTACCCACTCATCATCCTTACAGTTCTGAGAGTGTTATAATCATATCGCATCTAAAAATTTTTAGGGTACTCTATATATTAAAAAAAGCGTTGTTGTTAGCGTATTCTTATCGATGGCAAATGTAAGTTAAACTGGAACATCAACGTTCTTTATTTATGTTCAGAAACTATCTTTCCGAGTTTTGCCCGAAATTCTGATTAACTAACTAGCTGTAATGCATGCTAAATTTACATATATATTTGTATTAGAAACTTCGAAATTTTAATACTTTGAATTCAGGAAGAGATCGTTCAGTCACAACCACTAAAGTCAGCAGTACTAATCAGCTTGAACCCGGCAGTGACTTGATCAGATCATTATACTTTTAAGAATGCATGACTTGTCAGCTCTACTCTATAAAGCTTAGAGCAACCCGGTAAACGCTCTCACTCGCTAACAAATTAGTTGTCGGCCGTCACGTATCTACAATTGAAGAATTATAGTGATTGAATACAATTATTACAAAGATTGTCGTAACGTTACAACGATGCTGTACCGTCTACTGTTTATTCAAGGTAAGGCATATTGACTGGTATTCTAAATTCACTTTATATTTCGAGTTGAGCAGTTTGGCAATTATATTTAGACTTTATTCCAAATTTACGCGTTTTGATTTATAGAGAAAGAGTAAGTAAATTATTTAAATAACGTATATTACATTTTGGCAGAGTTTGATTGATTAAGTTTGTATTTATTATTTCGTTAGTTATTGTTAAATAATATTTAGTTTTACAAAAGAGAATATATATTTTACTTTTATCCAAATTGGGATTGAATCAAACAATTGTTTATAAATCCTTGAGTCCTTGCTGTAATTAGATTTTCCAGATCTATTTGCCTGGTGGTAGCAAAATTCTACCATAATTCCGGTGTCTTTCCCCAGGAAAACTTGATGGAAGTCAAGCCATCATTTAGGTAGGAAAGCACTACATGGAGCAGAGTCCTTAAAAAGTTACGATTCATAGAGTAAAGGGCTAAAGGCCAACAATCACAACTAACAGTAAGTTTATGTTATATTATTATATAGCTTTAATGTAACATATTTCGGCTTAAGTACAAAATCCCATCATCAGGCGAAATCTGAATACCAAAGAAACATTGCCATGTAAAGTACACAAAAAATTGACGAATAAAAAACCAACTAGATGTCACTTGTTACTTTTATTTTACTTATTAGAGACTCAACATGTTTCGGGCATATTAGTGCCCGAAACATGTTGAGTCTCTAAGAAGTAAAATAAAATTAACAAGTGACATCTAGTTGGTTCTACTGCCCCCAACATAGGAACATATAAGATACGACACCTGCAGCCATAGGTCCCTCCCAACCCCACATCTACCCAACCAAAAAGATCCACATCCACACCGAACTATCTACAAACCCATTGACATCCCACCAATTTAGCTTAAAATAGCACGCAGAATGATGATGAGATCTCAACATCACCACGCGGTTTAAGCATATTGTATAAACTCTTTTAGCAGAAAATTGTCAGAACCTGAAGATGGTCGCTATAGGCCGAAACATGTAGTACTTCCTTGCTAATAAACACCATCATTTAGCCATAATTTATAGTTGTGTTTTTTGACGGAATGCACCTCACCATATATTCTAGTTGGTTTTTTATTCGTCAGCTATCACAATAATGCACGGTACAATAAACATTAGATACACAAACAGTAGTTCATGTCGTTATATATAGCTGAGATCTCTAAGTTTCTCGTAGGATATGGTTAGCTGAATCCATTAAACGTGTTTACGAGGTACAAATTCCATATAAAGTAATGAAAAGATGGGTTTAAAACTGAATAGTTGAAAGTTCAAACCATTGTCTAGTGTTTCCGTGTGATTCCGTTGAAAAGTTCGTGAAAGAAGGTCCACATAATAACAGTCCAGCGAGGTGTTTAACTTCTCTTGTTTACATCCAACTTATGCAACATTATGAAGAACAAATACAAAATAAATAAAACAACAAGGAATGAATTTATAACCAGAAAAACCTCTGTAACTCATAATATATTCCTAATTCATATTGTCACAAAATTACAGGAAGTCCCCTATCGAGGCTCAATAACGTAGTATAGAGTCTTCAATTTAATCCGAAGGTACTAGACACTGATTTTACTCTGAGGAAATAAAATGCACTGAAAGTATGTAAGAATCGGGTGCTGAAAAATATTGGAACTCAAAAGGAAATACAAGGAGTACCGAGATATGTACATCATGGAAATCTCCTTAGTTTGTGCTCTGCCTTAAATAAAAAGTAGGATACGTTAGGACATAAATCTTTCTTGAAAGATAAGAGAATTACTAACTAAATTTTGATTGGGAAACTTCTAGTGAAGACACTGTTTGGAAGACTCTGATACAGATGGAAGGGTGATGTTTAAACGAATACAAATGAATGAAGTGTAATGCTCTAAAATGGATACAGTCAAATAATAGTTTTGGAAACGTGATGAACTTTTGGGTTCAGGAAATTTGTTTCGCACGTAAGTGAATATAAATATTTTAATATTCTGTACCTGAAGAAATATAATATATCAAATATTTTAAATTTATTTTTCCCTGAGGTTCAAGATGGCGCAATAGTTGATGGTTTTAAGGTGTTAAAATTAAAATTAATAGTTAAATGATAAATTTATTCCAAGTTTTCCCAAACATTTTACAGAAGTTTGAATGGTACAGTTTTTTCTTCCGTTCGCTGCAGTTTCCACTGTATGATACAGACGTGTCTAGTTTTACGATATTGTGTACAAAGTATGTCTGCAACTGTGGCAAAAATGAGTACGACTGGATTGAAAAGCTGCTTCACTTGAATGTTTAAAATGGTTCATATAATTAACTATACTTAAATCATCATTTGGTTTTTAATTTAAAACTTGCCCTTCAAATATTTTTTATCCTTATTTACGTTTTTACGTTTTCTACAGAAAGAGTGATTTACCGCAAACATACTGTTTGCCGGTGATTTAGTAATAGATCAATGAAATCTATAAACACAATGGAATTTTTCCATGGAGTTTCAAGCAGTCTTCACTCTTTATCGTTGCAGTCCCTTAGATGATCTACTTGTCACCTGGTGTCATAATTCAGACACCATTTCACTATATTCTGCACTGTGAAGAACTGGCCTATGGCCGTTCCAAACCAAATTTCTTTCTAGTTATCTTTTAGAATAATTCGTGTCCAAAATGCCACACAACTCAGGCCCATGCCTGTTCTCGGTTAATTTGTATTATTTTCGGCTACAACTAAAGCCCTTTGCTTGCTCACTTAACATATTTTAATTTCGCCCAAAAACACCTTGTAACTATTAAGCAGCCTCACAGGCAGATGGATGCATATGAATAATTATACTCGCTGGAAATATGGTTAAAGCAAAAAAAATGGCCATGCCCCATGACCATTTTTCTACCTCATTCATAGTTCCGCAGATTATCAACAGACGTCAGCACCGTCGCAACCCTCCATGTTTCAAAACGCCATTTTATTTTCAGACGAGCAAAGAACACTATTATTTCAAAACGTGAGTTGCGTCTGCTATTGACAACGATAACGACTCACGCAACTGTCGAGAGATATAATTCCAGTTCCTTCACGGGGCTCACTGATCAAAAGAAAATGTTTTTTATGCAGACAAACACAGCGGATAACAAAAAATGGAATGACATTCTCATAACCTTAGAATCTTCCATTGTCGCCATAGTGAAACAAGTGACTTGCGAACAATATTTCATATCCAAAGTGAACAAGGTACACAAATAGGAAATGCTGTTTGAGAGTTGAAAGTTAAAAACATTGCGGCAGTTCAAATAATTGCAAGTTACAAGCTAGCCAGTATCCTTAAAAAATAATACTCTCTGTCTACCACATTATCTGCATACGGCAAGTAACATAAAGAAAATCATACATAATTCAAAATTGTTCCTAACACTCATAATAAAAGCCTAAATACAAGACAGGCCCGTTGTCATGGGGGTGCAAGTGGGCGCGGTGCGCCCACTACAAAACTTGATGCACCCACTAGGAATTTGCAAAATATCAAAGACAAATATGCTTATCATCCAGCTAAAAAATGCGCGACAACGTACCACAGCCAAATGTTGACCCAGATGAACCGCCGTGGTTGGAAGCAACTCATTTTCAAAAATATAAATATTTGCAAGATGTATTGTGCAATCGTGTAGACCAAGTGTTGATTTTGTGGTCCTGACAAAGGCGCTTTTTACGATTGCACATACATCGTATATATATATATATACATAGGCTGCAGCACATATACAATATAGCATTATATACATATATAAACGTATATAAGCTCCCACATTGGCAGCCGCGGCACCCACTGTATTCGTGGTCTGGCTACGGGCTTGGAAATAGAATTTTTAATGTAGCAAATTGTGTATTATAACATATGCGAATATCGGGATCACATTAAAACACAACGGAATAAATAAAAGAAGCTGAACATGACCTTATTACTTTAACTTATTAACATTTTTAAATGTACAAGATAATTCAGCGGTCTGTGAAATCCCTATGTCAGGTGACGTGATTACACTCTCCGATAGATTTCAATACAAGCAGTTGCCATCTTGGTCACGTGGTACAATATTTCCGGGAATTGCCACGGTGTCTAGATGCAGCAAGATACGCATCGCTCATAACCTTATCTTATCTGGTGGAACGTGTGACAATGTTGGCCCTCTGACAGTGTGGCGTTTGAAGCGACAGTGTTTGTTTGCTTTACTCCGGTGGAATCGCTACGGTAAGTCGGAAAATAAATAATATTCTAACTAGTGACATCAGAATTGATGGCTGACGTCTAACGGATCTTGGATATAAATTTCGAGTTGGTATAGTACAAAGGCTGTGTAGTAGGTCCCTGTCACCACGGCATGGCGCGTCCTCAGGTTGCGGATAGAGGAACGGACTCCTTTATGGAGGGTAGCTGCGAATAAATTGAATAAGCAGTCGTGGACAGCCGACAAGGGGTGGTCCTCCAGCTTGGGGGTTGGGCGAGGTGCT
>Ga0123352_10014887_pt1 | contig 12389 bp, 7 predicted proteins | sample TergutLab28metaG_FD_89700 | JGI IMG/M metagenome (GOLD analysis project Ga0123352, IMG submission 89700) | Labiotermes labralis P1 segment gut microbial communities from Petit-Saut dam, French Guiana - Lab288 P1 | ecosystem: Host-associated > Arthropoda: Insects > Digestive system > Gut ... | reverse complement strand
CACTTGCTTTATTATATATTGCTCAACATGTTTCAGACGTTAATACGTCCATCTTCAGGAGCTAGCGAGTACTTGTTGTGTTGTGTAGGCTGACTTGAGGCGTGCTGATGTTATGTACCGGGAATGTCTGTTGGCGATGTGGTATCCGAGTGTAGGCTGAACCACTACTCGCTAGCTCCTGAAGATGGACGTATTAACGTCTGAAACATGTTGAGCAATATATAATAAAGCAAGTGTTATCTAGCTGGTCAACCATTATTCAAATGCTATAGGCAGTTAACGCATTTCCACATACAAGAGCATCTCTGTTTTGATTTTTAGTGGGGCAAGGGTGTTTACACTTCTTTTAAATCCAAGTAAGTCTCTCTTGCAGCAGTTCTGCAGCAGTGCGGATCGTTTCTGACGATAAGTCTATGTCTGGTGAAGAAAACTGTATCCTTGATTTCCACAACATGTTTGTATCTGCTTAATTTTTTCTCGTTTTATTATCAGATCAGAGGATCGAGCTGGCCCAGGATAGGGACAGGTGGCGGACACTTGTGAATGCGGTAATGAACCATCGGATTCGATAAAATGCGGGGAATTTCTTGACTAGCTGAAAACCGGTTAGCTTCTCAAGAAAGACTCTGCACCATGGAGTAAGTAAGTAAGTTCTCATCAGAAACGCCGTCCCTCTCGCACGATACTGCAAGTATCAGTAGAATGACCAATGGTCGTGAATGTGTTTCATTCGGACATATTTTTCTGGGGTGGCCCGGAAGAAACCCGAATGGATTTTACATTATTCGTCTCAATATTGTGTTCCATACCGATGCGGTAGACCTTCATATGAAATTATACAGGGTGATTCAAGAAGGAATGTGAATATTTTATTTACTTACTTAGTTACTTACTTACTTACTCCATGGTGCAGAATCCTTCTTGAGAAGCTAAACGGTTTTCAGGTAGTCAAGAAATTCCCTGCTTTTTATGGAACCCGAAGGTTCATTACCGCATTCACAAGTACCCGCCACCTGTCCCTATCCTGAGCCAGCTCGATTCAGTCCATACCCGCACATCCCACTTCCTGAAGATCCATCTTAATATTATGCTCCCATCTACGCCTGGGTTTCCCAAACGATCTCTTTCCCCCAGGTTTCCCCACCAGAACCCTATATAAGCCACTCTTCTCCCCATACGCGCTACGAGGTCAATATTTTGGGAGGTGATAATATCGATCGTTGTTAGAAAAAATAATCCTCTGAATATGTGTCTAATAACGAATGATTATCGACATAGTGCTCTCAAAATCTACAGGCACAAAAGAATTTTGAATGGTGCCCGCCACCTGTCCTTATTCTGAGCCAGCTGGATCCTCTTCTGATAAGAACACGAGAAAGAGAATTTATTGCTAATTGTATTTTAATATTAATTTAATATTTAAATGATAGATTTTTTACAGTTCAAAATAAACGTTCGACAGTTCCATCGCCTGCCTCACTGCACTTTGCAACTCGTGTGCGAAGATCGCGTGATGTTCGTCTGAGGTGATGTTCGCGTTTCTTTGTGCGGGCAGCAGCAACCAAAACGCGAGCGAGCAATTCATCTTGCGTGTCCACCTTTCTTTTGTAAACTTCGCTTTTCATTAGACGCATGTTGATGTGAAAATTTTTTCCTCACAATGGCCGATATTATAACCTTCCAAAATAATGTCTTTTTCTCCAAATAACCCTATTTTAAACTATCAAACACGACGTCTAAATTATTAATTTTTTGAGCTTTTGTTTTGTTAAATTTTCTAGAATAACTAGGACATATTTCTATTAGATTCTTAAATGGCCCTTTCCTACTTGACTCAGACCCAGTAATTACTAAGTCTCTATGCTTTCATTTTGCTTTTATTAATCTTCGGAATTAAAATGAATAAAAGTTTCACATAATATCTCGTTACTTGCTGTTGTAAAACATGATGATAGTATCCCAACAGAAACAGTAAATGCAAAGCTTATAGAAGAATATTCAGCCTTCATCAAGCGACACACTGTATTTATAATTTAAAAACACCAAAGGTAGAGACAGACGATCCCGGTGGCCGCGCGACCTAAGGTGTCGGTCTGCGGCCACTCTCTTGCGAGGACTGTGGGTTCAAATCCCAACGTGTACGTGGATGTCCGTTTCTTGTGAGTGTTGTGTGATTTCAGTTAGAGTACTCTGCATCGGGCCGATTACTCATCCATATGAATCATACCGAGTATGTGTGTATGATTGTGGTAAAGAAACCTCAACATTGGGGAGTCACATGCCCACTAAAGCTGTCAAACCGTAAAAAAAGGTGGAGATGAAGATGCCTGTGCGGCCAGAAGAGTTATGTTGTGATGTGATCACACTTAGAGTGGCTACCTTGTTGATAAATTAGATTGGAGAACAAATCTGGTAAACATTAAATTTGTTTATGGAAATGATTTCTCGTGTAAGTCCAAGGAATTAATGTCTTTATTATCTATTACTGGTACACACAATGTAATTGTTCTAGATGCGCACAGAGACTTTAACGACAATATACATTACGAAGAAATTTGGCGTGTCTCTTCTATTGAAATACTACCAGCATTATGAACCCCAAAAATGTAGGCTGCAGCAGGTTTTATCCGATATTGTATTGGCTTGCTTTGCCCCTATGTGTGTGAATCCTTTTAAAACATTTCGCGGAATAACAGTCTACATTGTAGAATTTTTGTGTTTTGTTTTGTTGTATGTACGATATAATTGTTAAATATCTGTTCTGTACCTGGTGGCGGTAGGCACAGGCATATGCATAACGTGGCTGTAGTTGTCACGGTCATGATCCTGTCAGTTCTATCATTATGTAGAGGTAATTGTTAGCGAAACTACACTCCTCAGAAAAATGGAGGAACGTGAGAACGTGTTCGCTTGTGACATGATTCGGTTTATGTTACTGTTGAATCTGGAAAGCAGAATTTTTTTTTGTGAAAGATTTTAGGGATTTTGATTTTGTATTACGTTCTTCTGCCTTCGTACCATAAGGCGTAGTGATGCTATTCACTGTCGCTTTCTTCTGTTAGCTTCCTGCTTGATGGTGTTCACTATGGAAAGGAGGAAGAATAAGAAAAGGTAGCTATATAAATTGGGGGAGAGGTTGATCCATTTTACGTGTTTTTTAAAATAAAATGTCATATTTTTCCCTTACTTTATAGTTGGATGTCGAGAAGCTTGACGCTGGGTATAACTTTCAGTGTGCCTAATCTCACCCACATCAAGAGTAATTGTACGCATATTTACCTTAACTTACAGGCAGTCTCGAATGTCGTCTAATTTAACAATTTTATCACTTGTTGATGTCTGCACATATATACATACATGCGTATACACTCGATAAGGAATGTAATAATGTTATCACATAATCATTACCGTCATCGTCACCATCATCATCATAATAAACAATACCAATAAAATTAAAAATAATAATTAACGTTACTATGATAACAGCAAAATGATTAAGTTAATTGCAGGCTAAAAATATTGTAATGTTATGTAAAAGTATCCAGTTCCTTGTTTCTCCTTGTTATTTGCACTCACACAGAGCAAACCCGAGGCCTTGTCACTGAGTAACTTATGGTTATGTTATGATTACAGACATCAGTGTTAAAATAAATAAGTTAATTGCTTTGCAATAAAATATTAATTTAAACTTGACAACTCCTACTTTTGATATTTGTTACTACAAGGTACTTATTTCGCATTTTCTTGTCGGATAAGATTTTTGAAGTGTACAAACTTATGCGTCTGTGTATTGATATTTGCGTGTTTTGAATATATCAACACATCACAAAAACATTAAATTATATAACTTGTGCTTAGTTTGTTTACACAGCAGAGAGCTGTGCCTGTTCCAGTTTGAAGTTTCTATCACTCTTGTGTAAAGTAACGACGAAAATATTAAAAGTTATTTCTGTTCTCATTATTTAACAGAAGAAGAGGACAATACAAGTGATGTAACTACACCAATTTAGTAATATTTGTGGCTGGCACTTACTGCATATTTTAGCCCTTTAAACCGCAAAATTAAAATTAATAATCATAAAAATTTTAATTGAATAACCGCGGGACCTTCTCTGCAATAACTAAGGGAGTGCATTTTATGCAATATCAGTTATTGGAAGTTACATTTTATTACTACTTTCTAGGCGTCTAAGTTAAATTACATGATATTGCATTGCGCTTTTCGATACTATCTCTTGTCTATAAATGTTATTTAACGAAGACTGTAAAATATGACACAACGTTTCCTAAATCCCTTAGAATTAAATTTTAAGAGAAATGTGGGGAAGATGATGGTTATAAAATCCTCAGTGAATCATAATTGTAATAAAATATTTTCATATTAAACGAATGCAAACAGGAGCCCTGTTAACCTAGTCGGCGTCATAGTTATGCTTCGGGCTCGAAACCGAGGAGAATTTTCTCTGCTCCAAAACCTTCACACCGACTCTCGGAATCACCTATCAGCCTCTTTAACACCGGGGACCTTTTGCCTGTACCTATATTTTTAGTCCCCCTTAAGCCATCACAGCGAGCTAGCGGGTAAATTTCCTTCACACATGTGATACAACTGTATGGTCTCCTACAAGAGCTTAGGCAGTGCTCTGCGCCTGTTCACGTGCGTATTCTGGTCGAGGAATAGAAAACGTGACGGGATGAAGGTGGCATGAAGTCAAGGGAAGGATTTGCCTTGCATATGTGCCATGGCTGCTGGATCTTATTATACGATAGAAAAGAATTTGTGAAATGCTGCGACTCTCCGCGTTCTGTGTACATACGTATGTGTTCTCTCCTATACAGTGTTCTGTAAGGTTGGATTATTTACTTTTTTGCAAGATGATCCTCCCTAAACGTTATGCACACTACACGTTTTATAGTCCTGACAATGCACACCCACACACAATTTTTTCTACCTCCGTACAGAAGAGGTGGGGTTCTTCTTTTAATCACTTAAACCTGCCAAATCGTCGATTACAGTTGACCGACACTTCTTACTTTGCAGTTAATTTACATAACATTTAAATTCAAGTCCTTTTCTCAGAGAATACATGCTGTGTCTCAGTCACAAAAACCAATATGTTGATGCCATTTAAAGTAAATTTTGCTGCGTATTCTGAGATTCTTGCGACACTAGTAATGTTGGAAAAATACAATTACAGACTTTTGCAGTGTTGCTTCGGTTTATCACATTCTTTTATATATATTTTTTCCATTTCTTACCATTGTGTATATGGTTGTATATTTTGTATACTTCTGTTTAATTTTGTAAATTATGTATTTTATTTTTATGTTTGTGTATTCTAATTGTTATGTAAGCTTTGTTCTGTGTATTCTTTTTTCATTGTGTTGTTCTGCGTATTGTTTGTTTGTAAATGTGTACTGAACTACTGCCACCGGGTGTCAACCCGAATGTAGTTAACAAATATATAATATAATATATCGTATCGTATATCATATATCATATCACATCACATCATACATCATCATATAATACCACATATCATATCACATCACATGACATCATATATCATCATATCATATATCATTTTAGGCGGTACATATAACAGTCACTGTTGTAAGCCGGTGACTGTTTTCCTGATTGTCTATAAGTGTTCCCATTGGTTATTCACATTTACTTTAATGCCTCAATGTCAGTTTATTTCTTGTACATCTCTTGTTCAGTTTCTGCATGCAACACGCCCGGACCATCTTAATCTCGCTGTCACGGACCGCGATCCGAAATTGACGCCTCTGTCGCATCTAATGATATGTGAAGTGGGGACTGCAGTGACATCTGGGGAGATCAGCAAACACTGCTGAACGAATTTCACTTGATTTTGATGTTGGTGATGGAAGGCGAAACAGGATCTGAAACTTTGAAAATCTCCTATAGGATATTACAAGACAGACAGCTGTATCTGGTACAGTTTCCTTCATTTGCCGTTGAAAGTTCAAACCTTAGAATTGTGAAGTAGTTTTACTTAGAATAAACGTACTGCCCTGAATTATGTTCATCACTCTTTTGAGTGTTTCTCCGCCTGCCTCTTTCTCTCATACATACAAAGACACATGTATATAAATATATTTGTGTAATATTTAATGCGACATGCAGCACCAATATCAGGAACAGCATTTCGAAACTAAATATTGTTAGATAAATACGAGGTCTTGCCGTGAGTCAGTCAATACCACATATTGGAAAAAATAATTCAAAGCATTGAAATTAGCAGCTGTACATCATTTCAGATATGGATTTGTCATAAACACAACATTCGTTGTATGAAGTATATGGACCTGTAGATTTGGCCTTGGTACTTTTCTTGTGTGAAAGAGAGAACTCTAAATTCGATTCTCACACTTGGGTTACATTTTTCTCCAGATGCTTTATCTACGATAATACATTCTTGTTTTCTGCTTCATTGTTAATATATCTGTGCTTCTGGTTTTGCTGTGCTAACTACAGACTGCGTGGGTCATTTGTTTTGTTTTATTTTATTGATAGTCTGATACAGTAAGTTGTTCTTCTCGGTTTGTAGGCTTCTTACGTGTGGAAGTAACAGATAAAAATTATTCGCAAAGTTGCTACATTACGTTATTCCAGGCTTCCGCCGCGAAATAGATGAGAACTGCGCTCTTCTGGGTTATTACACAGCGAGTAGTGGTAATTTCTTACCGACGTTTGGGGATAACCTCTCGGGCCCATCTTCAAGGGTCAAGATTCTTGATCCTTGAAGATGCAAGAAATTCCCACTACTCGCTGCGTTGTAACCCAGAAGAGCGTATTTCTTAATACGTTGCTCTTCCTCGTCTTGGTGTACACATTAGGCCTTTAACGTATCACGCAGCGACAGAAAATTACGCAAGACAGCAACGTAGATGCGTGTAACGTAACACTGCAGCGCATTCGTTTAAACATTGTTGCTGTGGAAAAGCAATATGTTTTAGTTGACGGTGTGTCTGTCTGTAGCCTTAGGTACCGAGCATGCAATGCGCATGTCCCTTTCTGTCATCTTTGACATATCCGGCTCTAAAGTACTTTTCCGCATTTTGGAAAAAAAAAACGTTATTGACCATGTTATGTGTGTTTTAATTGTCTCTAGAACTTTGTCGGAGGCATTTCTCATTCGATGAAGAATTGGCCGAGATATGATTATAAATGTATATCAGTCTTCATGTACAGTACCTGTATTTTGAATAAAACTTGAATTTTCTGGACAAAGTTTAAAAAAATACTCATCAAATTTCATGAAAATCCGTCCAGCGGGAGCCGAGTTGTTCTCTGCCGACAGACAGACGGACGGACGGACGGACGGACAGACAGACATGATGAAACTATTAGTCGCTTTTCGCAATTTTGGTAACACGCCTGAAACGTATCCAGTTTTATTATCCTAGTTGTTTTTGGATGTGACAACGTTTGAATTGTTGATGGATGGCCAAGGTTCGGAGAAATATGCGTCTACATAAAGGGATAAGGGCGTGCCAGTTGAGTAGCCCTACTGCATTGCAGCCAAACGATATGGCTCATCCTTATAATCTGATGATACAGGAATCAGTTTCCTCTGAAATTTTAGTGTCAGTAAACCTACCAGCGCGAATAATTTGCACGTAGCAACAGTAAAATATTTAAAAAAAATTACAACATATTTGTCCTAATATACATTATAAAGTGTACTTAGTAATGGTTGATGTTGGGTGTTTTGTTTCGGAGATCAACGGATCAGAAGCAACCCGTAAATACGACACGGGAAATTTTTTATCTTGTGCAAATAAAAAATATTTAGACGGACAGTTCTGCCTCAAGCAGAGACCAAGGGTAAGGGAAGGCCTTGCCTTCTGTTTGAGGCAGCACTGTCGATTTTTAATGTTACCTGTTTTGTTAAAAACAATTTTTATCAGGGATTAATAAAACAAGTGAGGTTTTCATCACTGCAAGTTCGTAACTTTCTAAAAATATCTATCTTGAAAAGATACTTTCCTTAGTTCAGTAGATCATGAAGTCGCAAACAGACTTAACCTATTAGGCCTAGTAGAGTTCTATATGATTTACCAAGCTGCACGGATTCGTAGCACAAAAGACCGTAATTTCCATACCCACCGCCATGATAATTTTATACCTGAAAAGAGGGTTTCATTGCGGAATTTTATTACGTAACAGGGATGTACTCACATTGGTATCGTCTCAAGAGCAGTGGTTAACATACGTACCACGTGCTGTGACACTAAAAATATACTTCATTTTAACTATTATGTGTTTCATATAATTCTGAAACCAACAGCAATTAAATTCCTTATACCGCATTAACAGTTGTGTGTTTATAATTGGGACCCAGTAATTACTCTGACGTTTTTAATACGTATTACATGAAATTATTGCCTCTTATGTGTATCATACTTTGTCATCTACAAAAGTTTTCTGCGAAATGTAGAGCGAATCTAAAACCCTTTGTTTATAGGACATTCTGAATAACAAGAATTGCAAATTGTACGCTTAGAGTTGAATTTTACATTGAAGTTGCACAGAAACTCATCTGTACAGAACAGCGCTGTTCACCCTTCGTAGACGCTGCCATTTATTTATTGACAGTTTCATTTAAAGTCACGTCTCATGTTTGTCTTTGCCTTTTTTCAGGTGGAGAAGTTCTATAAGGAATAGTTTTCCATACTGGTTGTGGCTGCTGCAAGAAAAGATAAGAGAAACAGGGCCCTGTTTAGGCCTGTGGCTGTGATTTTCACATCTGGATGTGGACCGCTTTGCCTGGTGACGAGATGGAAGACGGACTTCGCTTGGAAGTGGGACGAGAGAAAATTGTTAAAAATCAGCGTGTCTGAAATAAACATTAATGTGTTTGTAACTACCAGGAGAAACCAAGCATTTATGGGAGTACTGTAAAAAAATATTATGGGATTTGACAATACAGTTCGCGTGATTTTGAAGTTATTGAATATCTGTCGTGCATTTTAGATGTTGCAGTTTTTTTTCTAACGAAATTGATCATTTGAAAACAGTTTTCCGCTTTGGTTTTCGCGTGTGTTTCAAGGAAGAAATGTTTTCATACGGTGGCGTTCGGTAATACCGGATTTTCTTAGTGACTAGAGGGTCGGCAACCGCTTCGTGTTCAGTGTCGTGTGCGTGTGTGTGCGTGTTTGTGTGTGTGCGGATGTGAAAATGATGGACCAGCTTCCTAGACTGGCGTCATCAAGACGAAGCGTCGTCATCTCGACGGTGGCCTTCATACTCCATCTCCTTCTGAGCATCCAACGTCTTCCTGAAGCTGGCGCCCTCTTGGATTACGGTGAGTGTGCAAAATCCTCTGTTCTTATAAATTGTTTGTTTTGTTGAAAGTGTTAGGCTTAACGATCGCTAAGATATTTACTAACTGGCGTTTATAATACCCTCTTGACTTCCTTCTGCACCATTAAATGACAAACATATACTCGGAAATCTGGCCTAACCTGATCTCAAGTATCAATTTTAAACGAAAGTGCATCAAGCCTTCTTTTGCTTAAGAAAATATGAATAATCTATACTTCATCCTGTTTATAGAAACTGGGTTACCATCTAACCATCCACATTCGGGGTTACAAATAAAACTTGCAACTTACAGACCCATGATATATTGTGATACCGTCTTAAGGCTATCTCACGCCTCGGCTGTCGGCGATATAAGGGTGTGGAGCGACCGTGGCCTGATTGTTATCAAGGGAAAGGTGTAGATGGAACTGTCGGATAAACGTTCGGCAGTGCCACTACGTCCGTTAACGAATTTCACTCAAACCCGAGGCTTTGAAATGAGAAGCCAACGTCCAGCCGCCTGTGTTATGTCACTATCTAAGATGTTAAAAAATTCAGCGTATCTGTCAGTGTCCATAGTAACATGATATTAATGTAACGTACAGTACATTTTGGGTCAGAACGTAGCCGAGAACTGGCACCACCTTTGGGTAGCCGCAGAGACAGTGAAAACCTGACCCTGCCTTCTGTCCGTTTGTTGTAAATACGGGCATGACCACAAAACTACCGTTTCATAGCAAAGTTTCTTTGGTCCCAGCTTCCGTATCGGATTGCTAGCAACAGGTAGCAGGGCTCTGCGAATGTTAACTTTTGGGATCTACAGTACATTACTTCCTTTTTGGCCGGTGGAGGACTTAGTGGAGATGGCGGACGGACTTACCGGGTGTGTGAAGTGGCGAGGGATGGGTGTTCATTTGCTTGTAACTTCAGTGCGAACTGGTCAACTGTAGTTACGGAGGCGGAGACAAACAAATAGACCAAACATGTTGCTGCATTAGTGATCTCTCCTAGCTTACCGTTTGAAAATTCCACCAGCCAAACACCATGCAGTGCACTGTACTTGCTGATGCTGAATTCTGAGGGGTCTGAGGGGCTCTGTATTGGGTTTGCGTCCTGCCAGGTGACTTGATAGTTAAAATAACTCGCGTGCATTAATCAAGTACGATGTAGACTGTACCAAATATAGATACTGTTGAACTGCCTCATTCTTAAAATAACTCTGTTATTATATAGCCGATGTACTGAGGAATTGGTCCTGTGCAGTTGTCACGAAATTTGGGAACCTTAACTTCCTGGAAACCTCTGGGCCTGTCCAGATGGTGTCATTGGAATTTTTCATTTACATAATCCTTCCAGTCGCACTAAGGCCCTGGTGTCGACTCAGCCTCTAATCGAAATGAGTACCAGGAGCATTTCCTGTGGGTAAAGGCTGCCGGTGCGTAGGGCTGACAACCTACCACCATCCTGTGCCGTTGTCATGCAATCTGGGAACCTTGAATTCCTGGAACCCTCTAATCCACTCCAGGCCTGTAACGGGACTGATTTACCTTTACTGAGGAATTGTTATTAGGTTCCTGGCAAGGGAATCTTTTTATCGTCTTGTTCTTATCGTGCAGACCGACTCCGGGCGCCGCCTGCCTACTAATCAAAGGATGCGGAAACTCTTTAGCCGATATTGGAGCGGTCGGGGCGTGAAGCTGACCACTCAACTCCATTCAGTGCTGAGGTACAGGATGCGTGAAACTAAACCTCCCCTCCCTCATATGCCTTTATGTCGTGGTACTTATTAATTACGGGGAAGTGTGATGGGTGTACTGCCGTGCGTACACGTGAAGTTTTTGGGTCGTGTCAACTAAATAAATTTAGTTATTTCAGGCTTCCGTCGCGCTGTAAAAGACATAATCACTGTGCCGGGATTTTACTCGGATTATTAGTTTTTCACCTACCTATCGGGTCTACGTAGTATACAGGTCACTTCTACAAGTGTTAAGCGGTCTCCTGCTCACTGTGTGGGCCACAGTGTCTGATAATGTCAAATGCTGTGGTTCGTACATTGGGTGCAGTGTGTTAATTAAGAGACATGAATTTGGAGGGAGAACGTTAAGAAAAAGGCTACATTCGTATCTGCCTTATACCTTATTCGTCAATAAGACATGTTTTTGGTGATTTTAACACAACGCTGTTCTAAATTCGATCCCTGATGAAAGCGTTATTTTCCACCCCTTAGTTTCTACACGAATGTATCCCGTAGGTGTGGATGTATGTGCGTCATGACTTTAATAAGCACCAAAGGAACATAAAAATAACGTATCCATTTATCTTTTGTATGTTAATACACTTGGCCCTAATTACAAGCTGTAGGATCGCTGCCAAGAGGCAATCCCGCTTAATGCATAACCGCAAAGACTTGAAGGTATAGCAGCTTCGATCTTGTGCCAAATTCACTGAACATCTGTTCCATATTTTGGAGCGCGCTCTTTCACATGTAGTGGAGTTGAATATTCGCGGAGAACTGTAGTCGTCTTGCATCACAAAACTACAGAAATTTTGACCTGCGAGATAAGATTTTATATGCGACGTACGGGCATGGTATAGCACATACCAACCAGTTGGCCATCTGTGTCCATAATTCCAAAAAATAAGCTAATAAAATTTTTAAGTGTAACATAATTATAAAAGAATTTTCGAATAATTACGCTACATCTTTCATTATATATAAAGTAATTTTTTTCAGGCATGTCGTACAGACACTAGAGCTTTTGCTGCAGAATTAAATTACACGAACTTTTACGTGTAATTTAAGACGTACCTGTAAGGTGGCCTCGTGACTTTGATCATACTGTCGATTTAAATATTGTCTAAACTGTATCCGTTTTTTTAAACCGCTATTTGAAAATAAGATGTGTTACTTCTACTACAAAGCAAATATTTAGATTCTTTTTTTTTTTTTTGCACCTTCGCAAATTAGCTACCTTATGTCTGCCTGTCCGTCTGTCCACATGGAACGACGCAGCTCCCACTAGACAGATTTTAATGAAATTTCGTATTGGGGTAT
>Ga0123352_10014885_pt1 | contig 12389 bp, 13 predicted proteins | sample TergutLab28metaG_FD_89700 | JGI IMG/M metagenome (GOLD analysis project Ga0123352, IMG submission 89700) | Labiotermes labralis P1 segment gut microbial communities from Petit-Saut dam, French Guiana - Lab288 P1 | ecosystem: Host-associated > Arthropoda: Insects > Digestive system > Gut ... | reverse complement strand
TTTATTTATTTAGCAGGTTGTACAATGTTTCCACATCTTCCTGCGCCCATTTGACAATTATATTATCTTCTTCCTCCAGTTGCCTCTGTCATTCCAGTCTTCTTACGTGGAAATTGAAATGGATAATATTTCTTTAGCAGTGATATAGGATTATTGTCTTCAGCAATGTGTATGTTTAGATTTTCAGTTATATTCAAAAAGTAATTATTAGAAGCCTCAACTGCTTGTTTAGGGGACTGCTCTATGCCATCTACTTTGAAGGTAGGAGACACATATTGAAAATTTTGAATTTTCCCTGTTAAATTTTTTATAATTTTCCAAGTCATCTTAACCTTATTTTCTGAATTTGCTATTAATTCATTGTAATACAATTTTTTTTACCTCTTTAAAAATGCTGACCAAAACAGTACAGTAATGTTTGCAGTATATTTTTAAATTCCAAGTCATTAGAATTTCTATTGAGAAGACACAAACTTCTTTTACATTGATATGATACTCTGATGCCCCTTGTAATCCAAGCATTGTCTTTATGTTTATCATGATAAATTACAGGGAAACTAGCTTCAAAAATATTGAGATACATTCCCAAAACGTTATTGAAAACTTCATTAATATAATGTTCCTGATAAATCACTTCCCAAGTTTCCTTCAGTAATAACTCTTGAAAGTAACTAATTGTATCTGCTGTGAAGAGTCTTGTTTTGAATTTGCCTGACATTATTTTTTCTTTTTACAAAAAAAAATTTTAAGATTAAACACTAGGCATCATGGTCTGATATACCATTATATATGGGTAAGATACTGCATAGATGTAATCATGAATTATTTACAAAAATATTATCAATGGCTGAGCTGTGGTCATTTTGGAATCTTGTGGGGAAATTCACCATATGCAACACGTTAAATGAACCCAACAATTGTGAGAGTTGTTTCCTGTAGCTATCTGACAAGTAATCTATATTTACATCTCCACAGATAACAAATTCAGTCTTAGAGACATTAACATTATTTCAAATAGTCTCAATAACTGATGAAAATTTTCAGATGGAGATCTGTATACACACACACTATAATTTGTTGATTAGTCACAGATTCTATTTGTACAGCACATATTCCTAAACTTTTTTCTTCACAATACCTAATGAGATCAAGGCTTTTGTAATATATGTCTTTCCTAACATATACACAGAAACCTCCTTTTTGATAGGTCTGACAACAAAAGCAAGAGCCTAAATTATAATTTTCAATATTAATTAAGCATAAATTGGACTCTGACATGTGATGTTCAGAGAAGCACAAAAACTGAGGGTTAATATTATCCAGTGTTAACAAAATAGTGAACTCAGAAATTTTGCTAGATAAATCTCTTATATTTTGGTGAACAAGTATTAGTGAATCATCCAGTTCCTCATACCTTAATGAGTTATGTCCACAAAAAATCACCATATCTTGACCTAATATTCTTCTTTGTTCTTTTTGATGCTCTAGATTGAAGTTCATCTCCTTCACTTTCACTTTCACTTTCCTTACCTACTGTATTTGTCACTGAATCACTTACACCAATTACATTACATTGATTATTGTTTCCTGCCAGCTCGCTATTTCAATCACTTTCTTGAATGGGACTTTTTCCATCCTTCTTCTACACTTCTCTCTTTCCATGGAATATTAATAGAAGCTAATTGATTCCTTTTATAGAATTTCCCAATAATCACAGCTAATTTTAGGGCAGTTATTTCTTTACCACATAAATTTAAGTGCTGACCATGCCTAGTAAAGTGTTTCCTGTTGAGATATATTTCTAATAGTTGTACATTTGAATGAATTTTCATTATCTTTTTTACTTGTCTGTTAAACTTTACCACTTCCTTGTTCACACGAAATAAGTTAGATAATGTCTATGTGGGGAGTTTATTAACACAATATTTACTCCTTTGTTTTCATTCACAAATTTAGACATATATTTTAAAGCTTCTTGCACGTTGTTCCCAGTTATATCATTTACCCCTCCCCACACAACCACTAAATCTTCACACTTCAAAGTGAATAATTGGACCTTCTGATTTCAAAATAAACACAGATGTCAATTATTGCTTACCATCAACCATCCATTCTAGTCGGAACCCAGGGAAGGTGCGAGATGAATCTGTGACAAAGTGAACATACACATGATTTTTGGAAGAGTGAATGGGGTCTGGAATTTCAGATCCACACCGCCTAGACACCAACGTTGTGTCTGGGGCTGCATTGTCTGGTCCTTCTTTCAACTGTAAACACAAATACATAACTAGTTTAGTGCTGAAGTAGTTACTTGTATGCAATAATAACTGGTATCTGCACAGTAAACACTCATTATTATGCAGTTTTCTTGTACCTCCTTCCAGACCAAATCGCATTTTACACACACAAAAAAAGAAGTGGGCAAATCAAAGTATCTTATGGGGAAAACCACATCTGCATACACACATTAGTGCTGAACTCAGTAAACAGATATTGAGAAAATTTTGTATAAAGGAGTCTCAGTAAAATAGGAACTTGAAAACCAAACTTTCAGGTCATTGCAGTCAATCACATTTGACACTTTGCTGTAAGAAATATCTATTACAGCAGAAAGTTTCAGATGAAAATTATACATATTGCTGATGCAAAAATTTTATGTGACAGATGAAACATAACATAAAGAGATAAGGTATGATGAATCTGAAGGAAATAAAAGTAAAGCTTTGGGGAAAATGGACCATGGCCTATTTCAAAATACTATTCTAACATTTTCCTCTATGAACTGAAGAAAACCTTGGACAACTATGACAAACCTGTGCCAAGATGGCAAGTCCCCAAGTAGTATTCAAAATAGGCACCACCATAACTGGTGTCACATTCATTACCATTCGTTACCAGCGACATGTACAAACACTTTACAGAAACTTTACTACATCAGAAATAAGACTACACTCTTCTGGGTTATGATGTCACATAGACTGATAAATATATCGTGCCATAAAGTCTGGCTAATTGGTACCAGCATTTCAGCAGAACCTGCAGCCCCTATCTATAGGGTAGATGTTTTTTGTAACCAAGGCAGCAGATTCCACTGAAATAGTGATGTTAATTTACCCAACTACATGGCATTACATAAAAAAATAGCATAATATCAACATTCATTGCCAGAACTTGAAAAGCAATGTTAAATGAAACAAAGTATGGAACAGGTAAATGAGCACCATGCTGCTCCATAAGATTTACTACAGGCTCTAAGATAAAATTTCATAATTTTTCAACCTTACCAGTAGACAAACATGATCTAGCCACCTTACATGTGCAGCAAGTGCCAGTGACACACAATGGAATGAAGACTGTGTAAGAATAACTTATCTGGTTCAACTCATTAGACATCTTCAGTCAAATTATTTGCATACTGCTTATATGTTTGTGTGATTTAGATGAGTTTACTTTACACATTCCACACCTGGGACATCTGTATAACCACATGGTCAAAATCTGAAGTTTCTCTCATAAGAAAATCATCATAAAAGAATGAGTTGACTACAAGTAATTTTTTAATTCTTTTAATACTTTGATCAGTAACATAAGTAGTGCATATGCTACAGACTGGACAAACTGGGTTTGACAGGTACTATCCCAGAATATGCCTGAAAAAATAAACCAAACAATCACACATGTTTCGTTTATAGCAGTAGAAAAAAATGTCAAATACCCAAACACCCAAATTTTTGTGTGTACACGAAGAAACAGACACTGGCTGAACTTCAAACACACTTCACACTGAAAGATTCAAGGTTCTCATTTTAAGTGCTGACAAACATTCAAGTTTTCTGGGATGTTATGCCACTTGGACTGGTAAATGGTTACTGAAACTTTGAAAAAGCACTGTGACTTCATCTTCAGTATCAAACGGTCCAAGTTTTCTTCAAATGCTTGAAGCTTGAGAACTACAAACTTATGGGCTATTATGTGGTGAGTAGTGGTAATTCCTTGCCAATGTTTCAGGACAACCTGTCGACCCATTTTCAAGGGTCAAGGTAGTAGCACAGAGGAATGAAGCTCTTTTCTACTTGACAGCAGAAGCCTGACATCATGCATGAAGCTCCCTCCAATGTCAGTAGCTATTTACCACACTACAACTTCCCAGAAGACATTTCTATCATAAAATCACATATCACAGTACTGTACCTCAACATAGTCATATGAACAGTCTTGTGAGCTTTTTCTCCATCTCCAAAACCAATAGTTGTCCTCCAACTCAAAGTGCGAGAATGTGGCATTGATCTTGTTCCCTCTGGGTGCTGTAATATTCCAAGTGCAATCCAATCCATCAGGATAGTCAGAGGGGAAGTTAGGGCTCTCAATAACCCCACTGAAACCACTCACAACAGTGTTGCAATCTGTCACAAAAAGAAAAAAGGTTACTTCAACTAACAGCAAGTGATAAACAAGAACTAGTACTAATCAGCACTGAGCAGCAACATAATGATACTACTGGCCTGCTTATGTATGCATGAACCATGAAAATTAAAAGCCCTGTCTCAGCAAATGATGGTATAAGCATATTTCAAGAAGGGGAACATTCAGTGATAAGATAAGCTACAGATGATCAAGCTCATAAACTTTAAATTCCAGCTTTTACTCCATATCACGAGAACCTTTACACTTGGTCATCATGCAGCTAGGCGTATAAAGAATACTACCATCGTGTACCCAAAACATACATCTTACGGCAATTCATCCCCATTCTGTTGGAAGTCACTTAAAACCAACAAATAATCCGTCAATGCAACGTACATTGTAAACACTACCAATGGCTACACGTTTCCACTACATTAATAACCACTGTCAGGCTGCATAGACAAAAATAAGAAGTTATGACACATAACTGCAAAAATGTAACAGTGGGTATGGTATGGAATTACCACTATATGTTGCACAATATCCCAGAAGAACGCAGATCTCATATAGTAAGAAAATTGACAATTTACAATGAAATCATTCACAAAATCAGTGTAAAATAAGTGATCTACAATAAAATTGGCTGTATATACATTTAAAAAACACACACATACAAGGGCAGTAGAGTGTAACTGTGTGATGTAGGTAGAAACCAAATATTTAAGCAAATTACTTTGTATGCTCTCTTAAGGGTGGCATAATTTGAAAGGACAATGTATGTGTGGTTTCTTATTTGGGATCCTGTGGTGAACTCATTATAGTTGGTGATATGCCCATTTTTTTTTTGAGTAGTTCAAAGTTACTTAATTAATGAAATCCATTTTGAATATTTTATAAAAAGGTGTAGAGGTGACCTGTGTTCTCCTGTATGTCACTATTACACTATGGTTTGATTCTGAAGATGTTACATGTATACTCCTGCAGAATTCTGGTTCACTAGATCACATATATCTAGCAGCCTACTCAAACAATTACATAACTGTGAACTATTCCAAAAAATTCCAAAATATCATCAACTATAGTAAGTTCATTCACTGCATGATCCCAAACAGGAAAACACACACACACACACACACACATAAACCTTCCAAATTATACCAAGTAAAAGAGTATCTAAAAACTAATTTTAACTTAAATACATAGTTGTCACCTACATCACACACAGCTATGCACTACTGTCTTATACATGTGTGTTTTTAAATGTACATACATTTCATTTTATTTCAGACCACACATTTTACACTGTTTATGTGAATGAATCCATTGTACCTTTTGGGATCTCTTACTACACTCTGCAGCTGTATGTCAAAATAATGATCACTATTAACGTACCCAAAACATGCAGCTTCTGTTACCGTTTACAACACATATTGCATTCACAAATTATTTGCTGGTTTTATTCAAATTAGACATGTTTAATTTGGCTGTTTGTAAGTGGCATAAAGTCAATTATAAACACATTTAGAAATTCTCTTAAATTTTTCTTGAGATTTTGAAGAACAGCACACGACAATAACATGTACCTTATTGACTTCTACTTGGTACTGTCGGTCAAAATGTCTGTTAATGTGTTATGAAGATCAGAGCATATTTTTAAAAATTCTACACAGGTTAATTTTCCATACCTTCTTGTGTACAATTTCAGAACAATCATTTAACATGTTACTATTCACCAGAGACATTTTTCTTCATTTTTGTAAAACTCAATTAGCTCAATGAATGTGACAACAATGACATCTGTGTGTTCGTAACATATCATGTTGTAACATGAAAGGGCAATGCCAAAACTCAAACTCAGTGCCACATAATAGAACAGAATTCATTTACATTCTGAAGATCCTTTACAGCAACAATGTATACATGGTCGGATAATAAAGTTCGCGAACTCATCGCGGTAAAAGTGCTACAAACCTCATTGCTGAATACCACCATTGTCGCCTTCAAACTTTTCCCTTTGGGAAGCTATGCACCGATGCCAGCACCTAGTCCACCCTTCAAAACAATTTTGGAGCTGGTTTTGTGGAATGGCCTTCAGAGCTGCTGTTGTATTACTCCTGATGTCAACAATGTCATCAAAATGCCTTCCTTTCAATATTTCCTTTATCTTCAAGAACAGAAAGTCATTTTGGGACACATCTGGTGAATTGCAGGGTGTTCCAACACAGTTATTTGTTTAGTAGCTAAAAACTCCCTCACAGACAATGCCATGTGAGCAGGTGCATTGTCATGATGCAAGATCCATAAGTTGTTGGCAAAAAGTTCGGGTCGTTTCCATCTAACTTCTTCACGCAGCCTTTCCAGTACTTCCAAATAGTAAACTTGGTTGACTGTTTGTCCATTTGGTACAAATTCATAATGAACAATCCCTCTAATATCAAACAAAGTCAGCAACATTATTTTGACTCTTGATTTAGACTGACAATTTTTTTTTGTCATGGGGAATTGGCAGTCTTCCATTGTGCACTTTGCCACTTCGTTTCAGGGTTGTATTGGTAGACCCATGTTTCATCACCTGTGATGACACGGCCTAAAATGTCATCTTACCTCTCCAAAAGGTGCAAATTGTGACTCTTCTTTGCTTTTGTTCTATGGTGAGTTCCTTTGGGACCATTTTTGCACACACCTTCCTCATGTCAAGATCTTCACTTAAGATTTTCCTAACTGTTTCTCTGTCGATGTTCACTTGCTCTGCTATGCCCCTGACAGTCAGCCGACGATTTTCAAGCACAATTTGACGAATTTTTGCAATGTTTTCTTCAGCTCTGCTTGTTGCTGGCTGTCCTGATCTCTCTTCGTCAGTGACACTTTCTCTTCCCTCAGACAAACGTTTCACCCACTGTAAACTGCTGTTTTCTTCATAGCATTACCCCCTTAAACTTGCACTAACATCTCTCTGATTATGTTTCCACTCTTTCCAAGTTTAACAAGAAATTTAATGTCTGTTCGCTGCTATAATTCAAGCTCCGACATTCTCGCGGCGGCACACCAAAACACACGCATACAGTAATAGGTGCCACTCAGAAAGAGACTGCCATAGATCAACAACAACACAGCTGTGAAACGCTGATATGTCAACATCATCAAACCATACTAAGGCTTTTGTCCAGTGCTGCCACGGCAAGCACACGGTGGCGAGTTCACGAACTTAATTGTCTGACCACAGAACATGTTATACTATAAGGTGATTCATATAGAACACCCAGGTTGTTGAACCTGGTGATTTCACCATGCATGCATGGAATGAAGTGACTCTATGGTGACAAACACATGAATTCATGAAGAACTGGATGACTTTACATCAAGTAATGAAAATGGCTATCACCCTCCAGACACAACTGGACATGACGCATGCTGTCTGCCATTCGCTGCAGAATATTGTTCTAAACGTTGGTGATCTCCAGTTGGATGCTGTCTTTTACGGCTCTTATGGTGCAAGTTTTATTCCTGTATTACTTCAGGTAGCACCAAGGAAAGAAATCAGGAAATGTCAAGTCTGGCAATCAAGTGGACCACAGGTTCTTTGAAATAATTCTGTTATGGAAAAACTCTTGATAATTGTTGTATTCTTTCTTTTGAGTGATCCCCCGGCATCTGAATTTAATATGCCGACATTTCGGAACACTCTGTCTGTTACATCTTTATAGGCAGTTTAAGATTTGATTTTAGATGCAAGAGCTTTATATAAAACGGTTCCCACACAGCATAACCTTTCTAGTAATGACGTTTGCATTTGGCACATGGAAGTCATGTTTACGTCTTGTATTTAAACTGTGGCTTTACAAATTTGTTTTAAAATTTCCATTTTATCTACAATGAACAACAGTAATGAGAACAGGTATACACTCTCAAGGTGAAGTATATTACATAATCTCCTACAAGAGACTCCTTGCTTTACACCTACCATTAAACTAAAACTTTTTATTTGACTGATGCATTACCTTACTGCTGTCTGTTGAATTTCCCCAAAAGATAATTCCATAAGACATAACAGAATGAAGTATGCAGAGTAAAACCAACTGCCATGACTGGTGCGACCACCCTCATCAAAAAGCATGCCAAAATAAGTGCCAAATACTGCCTGTGTGAAATTTGTGATATTGTTTTTGCTTTCCTTCTCCATTCATCCAGCATACAGAAGTAAATTTTCTCAAGCACAAATAACACAGCAAGTCAAATATATGATAGTAATCTGACCCTTACCTGTTTGGTAACGGATATGGAAACCCCGTCCACTAAAAGACATGTCTGAACGGAATTTGATGAACATGTGATTTGATGTTGAGCGTAAAATCAGTGGAGTGGAAGAGCAATAGCGACCAATCTTTCTGGAAGATGTGTCCATCCCATCATAAACCTACAACAGCAGACAGATGCCATTAGCACCATAGTGTCCAACCATTCTAGAGTTAAATCCCCCCTATTGCACACCTGCAATCAACAGTAAAACATCAGCTGCATGAAAATAAATTGTTGTTCACATTAATCAGTAGGCAGAAACTGAAATGTGTTTGAAGAAGAAAATACAGAAATATGCAAAATCTTTTACATCAACAAACCGTTACACTTGAGAAAAACAAGATATTTTGCAGTACCTTCTCATAATGATTAATGAGTGCAGCCTCAAAAAGGCATAGTGTAAAAGTCCTTGAAGATAAATGAGTATACATGAGTATGGAGCAATGGTGGGATGACAATAATTTAAGGCACTAACTGTCAAACTGTGCCTACTGGGCGTGCTCACCTCAATATAGTCATGCAGGCACCTCGGATGACTCTCCAGCTCAATGTCAACAAACACAAGTTGTATCACACTACCTCTGCTCACAGAAATTTTCCAGAAACACTCTCCATTGTGCCCGTACGGCTGAGGATAGTTGGGAGAGATGATCGATCCAGTTGGAGCAGTAAGGGTGCCCCCACAACCTTAAAAATTACATTAACCAATATCAGTGTTGCTTGAGGACCACAAATAAGCATATATGGTAGTTCTTCAATTGTAACATTTTCAGGGTTAATTGCTCTGGGCTGGTGATTGTACTGACACCTGCAGAATACCTCAGAATCACAAATTTCAGTCAAAGAAACACATGGGAATCATTACCATACATTCAACTACTGGCTGTAAGTCATGGCATGTGGTGTATAGTTACAGTCTATCCTGAAAAGAAAATATAGATTTTGTGTCTGTGCAGCCACCTCATCTTCAAATATTTTAAATTAAAAGAACATAATAACAAGAAGATTGTGTAAATGTCAGAAGTTCATGCAAATCATGGATTATTTAACAAATATTCCTGATATGTTACAGTGACACATATTCAAGACTTATACTCTTTGTCACTGCTAAGTGAGTTGAACTTCAAGTCACAGAAATTAACTGGTCTGTGAATTCAGTTTTCCTCTTGGGGCTGAGTACAGATAAGGCTCTCAAGCATGTACTCGTATTTCCAACAAATTCTGAATCAACATTAAATAAAACTTTTTAATATTTATTTTGCCATCACAGGATGATACTATGTAACAAGAAGGCCACACCAAAAGTCATTAGCATCGTGGTGTTATGAACAAATGCCAGAGAATATTTAAATGCACAGTATATAATGAACAGTTACACCTATTACATCACACCGGAGTGAAAAACGCATTGCTGGTCCCCATCATGCGGTCATACCTCAGTGCTAGTAAATGGCCGGCAAGAACAAGCCATTTTAATATGCAAATAGAATTTCTTGTTAAGAAGGACATTCAAACATGACTTGAACGTGCACATGGAAATGCCTGCATGCATGTTAGCAGTGTAGGCAACTAGCAAAGCATTTTAAAGATGTGAACACAGACACCACCAATCAGCCCATCTGTGAACTGCCTCTACCAATATAAACAAATGAAAAGTTGATGATCTCATCAGAGAAAATTAATGTGTGACAGAAAAATGGCAGCACAGAATGTAATAGGGTACTGTGTGGTTCAGAAGATGGTGGAAAATTTGGGATACAGGAAGTTTGTGCACACTGGGTTCCTCACTTGCTAACGGAAGAGCACAAACTTCAGCCAAAAAATTTTCCTCTAGTTGCTGCAATGATATGCCATCAAAGTGACAACTTTCTTCAAAGCGTCATGATGAGGAAAGGCTGGCTGAATAGCTTTGATTTCAAAACAATATGATAGACCATGGAATGGTATCACACAACAATGCCCAACAAAATAAGTGGCAAACAATTCCCTCAGCCAGTAAAACCATGGGCACTGTTTTTTGGAATGCTGAAGGATGCATACTGGTCAAGTTTATGCCACATGGCAAAATCAGCAATGCTGCTCATTACCTTCATATAACTCAGAAGCTTCAACATGCACTGTGTGACAAATGTCCAGGGAAGGAAAATATCACCCTACAACAGGACAATGCAGGGTACCACACTGCTGATGGGTGCACGAACATCATAAAAAAGAATGGCTGGGAACTTCGCCCCACTTGGACTACTACTTATTTGGGCTTGTATTGGAACAGATGCAAAGCCAGCAGTATGCAAACAATGAAACAGTCCAGTAAGTGATGTGTCAATGTTTACAGACTGCTGAAATGGAGTACTATGGCAAGGAGATAAATGTCTAGAATGGAAACAAAATACATTGATCAGGATAGAGATTTTGCAGAGAAGTGAACAGACTGCACAGATTTCTTGAACTTCCATTGAATTTTAATGCTATGGGTGTTGTAAAGTTCCCATTTAATGAAATGTAGATGAGGATGAATTTAACAAGTATTATAAGATAGAAGCTTATTCATTTTGAGTATAGGGAATAACCACTCAGTTAGGAATTTCTTGTTGTTTATTTCACGTACCAGTGGCAGTACCATCCCAAGTTATGCGGAAGCCTTTACGCCTGCCTGAACTGTCTGATACAAAGTGCAGAAATAGTTGGTTGCTGAACGATGGAATGACTGTGGGAATCGTGGTACCACAATATTTGCCAATCAGTGGTGTTAGGTGTGATCCTCCATTCCTGTGTGAACATTTCAACACAAAAATCACTCATTCCATCTGTCCCCAACAGCAACTGCTACTCTATACATTTGGTTCAGTCTTTTGGTTCTGTGTTCATTTATTTACACTAGAAGCTTCAATCAAGACTAAAAGTTGATGATTGAAAGTAACATCATTCACATACTGTATTCCCATAAGTATCTAAGAAAGCTAGGTTGACTATTGCATATTACCATCAGTATTACCATCATCATCATCACTATTACTAATATTTTGACACGATGATGATGATGATGATGTTGTTGTTGTTGTCGTCATCGTCATCGTCACCGTTGTCGTCATTGTTGTTGTTGCTGCTGCTGTTGCTGTTGTTGTAGTTGTTACAGTTTCATTTATTAATAATAAAGTACCTAACTCCACGGGGCAGTATCCTTCCTCGTAATCTAATACATTCACAGCAGAACCTGTAGATTTATTACTCTGGTCACATGACCTCATTACCCTAATATTAACCACATTAATCCACCACTGAAACAGTCCACAGAAACACAATTCATAGCCTTTACACATTCAATTTTATTTTCTACTTCATGTTTCAATCATATATTTAACCATCATCAGGTAGAAAAATACAGGTACAGAAGGAAGAGGGCTAGAGGAGAGGCCTCCCCTTCAAAATAAATCTGCTAAAAATACATCAGATATTATTCTCAAATGAGGAATAATAAAACATAAAAATCAGTAGAAATTTTCCACAAAATTTACACTAGAAACGAAAATGTCATAGAATGAAGGTAGAGATGTTTCTGTATATTGTACTTCCACTGTAAGGATATGAGCACACAAGTGGCCCTAATGAGGCAACCTCAATTATCTGTGTGTTAGAATTATGAATTATTGGTGGTGGTGGTGGTGATGGTGGTGGTGATGGTGGTGGTG
>Ga0123352_10014884_pt1 | contig 12390 bp, 8 predicted proteins | sample TergutLab28metaG_FD_89700 | JGI IMG/M metagenome (GOLD analysis project Ga0123352, IMG submission 89700) | Labiotermes labralis P1 segment gut microbial communities from Petit-Saut dam, French Guiana - Lab288 P1 | ecosystem: Host-associated > Arthropoda: Insects > Digestive system > Gut ... | reverse complement strand
CGTCTGTCCGCATGGAACAACTCGACTCCCACTGGACGGATTTTCGTGTAATTTGATATTTCAGTATTTTTCGAAAATGTATCTAGAAAATTCAAGTTTCATTAAAATCTTACAAGATAAACCGGTACTTTACATGAAGACCGATGTACGTTTATGATAATGTCTCGCTGAATTTTTTTTTTTTAGAAAGAGAAATGTTTCAGACAAAAGTTGTAGAGAAGATTAAAGCAGGCATTTCCTGTTAAATAACTATTTTCCGAAAATCGTGCCTGTTATGAGATAATGTGGTAAAATATGGTGTAACTAGACAGACTACAGGTAACAGTATAATACGGCGCATGCGCTTTGCATGATGTATAAACTAAGGCTGGAAACACACACACACAGAATATTCACTACTTATCGCTTTTCCACGGCAGCATTGGTCACGTGAACGCCCCCCCCCCCAATCCATACTTAACACTGTCATGTTAAACGCCAGCAATAATTACCTTGCTATTGACAGTTGTCATTGCAGGTCTTTTCCTGACTGTGATGCAAAATACAATTCATGTGCCCCTGTTTCAAATCAGCACGTTTGAATTAATTTAAAGTTTTCGTTTTGTAGTAAGCGTGACCTTGTTGACCTTTTATTGTGTGAACCTTCCGAACGCACAAATGATCTTACCACATGTTGAAATGCTGAATGTTAAAGTAGGATCTTATGTTTATTGGACCGTGCATCATCTTGATAGTTGAATAGAGACCAACTTGATGTCACTTGCTTTATTATTTCATTATTTAATGCTCAACATGTTTCGGATGTCAATACATCCGTCCTCAGGAGCTTGCGACTTATTTGTTGGGTTATTTCATGCGTTGTATTGCTATGGTTCGATGTGTGTTGGTGTTACGTTGTGGTTTGGCTGGGGTGGTGTGGTATCGGGATGCAGGCTGCAATACTGCATCCGGATACCACACCACCCCACCCAAACCACAACGTAACTCGTACCAGAACAATACAACCCATGAAATAACTCATCAAATAAGTCGCAAGCTCCTGAGGATGGCTGTATTAACATCCGAAACATGTTGAGCATTAAATAATGAAATAATAAAGCAAGTGACATCAAGTTGGTCTCTCTTTATTCAACTGTTAAAGTAGGTGTTGGCACAATTGATATTATGCTGTAGAGAGCGAATGTGCTGAGAGCTTTGGAGACAGGCACTAGGCTTGGTTTGAGTTTCAAGCTTCCGCCGCCAAGTAGATGAAAACTGCGCCCTTCTGGGTTGTTACGCGGCGAGTAGTGGTAATTTTTTACCGTCGGTTCGAGACAACTTATCGGTCCCACGTTCTAGATCTTGACCCTTGAACATGGGACCGATAGATTGCCCCGAAACGTCGGTAAGATTTTACCACTACTCTCCGCGTAATAACCCAGAAGGGCGCAGTTCTCCAGCAGTAGGTCTGTGAACGCAAAGCAGCCAGTTAGCCTAGGCACAATATAAACCATATGCACTGCGTTGACAGAAATGACCGTTACTCGGACTATAGGCTATGTTACCAACATTTTGACAGGTTTTGTCCGCTGTGTAAAACTGCCGATCGAGCAAATCGCATTGTGTCTTCACTCGTCTGCAGTGTAACTGGCAGGTAGAGCTTGCAGCAAGTTCCGTTCGTCTAGTGATGTTCCGCGATGTGTGTCAGTGTATGCAGCTGCAAAGTGACGCCTTAGTGTGTGGACAGCTTTGGACAATGCGTCGCCTGGCATGAGGATGGCCAGTAGTGCTTGCTGGGATACGCCTGTTCCTATAGTGACTGTGTGCATGTGTGGCGACGCCTTTACTACGGTGCGTGGTTGACGATGTGAATGCAGAGTGTCCTGAAGGTCGATTTGCCGATTGGCATTTACATTCCAGGCAGTGCTGTATTTACAAATCAGTGCCTAGGAGATGTGAAATGTTTCGAACATGGTGGACAGAAATTCGAGTAATTTCTGTATCTCATTGTCGTATTCTCCTGGTGATTGGTTGTAAATTAAGTAGTGTATCCGTAAAATGTGACTATAATATCGGCAAAGGGGCGTTTTAGAACACTCTGTATAGCTTTAGTGTTAGATGTAGTGCTGTATGGCAACAGTTGACGTGATATTCAGTGGCTGCTGTGTGTGACTAAATATGAACACGTAGGTGTAGGGACTAGGCTACGGGCTGGGCAGTCCGGGGTTCGGATCCCGCTAGCGAAAAGATATTTTTCTCTTTTTTAAAACGTTCTGACCAGCTCTGGGACCCGCCGAGCCTCCTACTCAATTGGTACCGGGGTTCTTTCCCAGGAGCGTCAAGCTGACCACTCACCAAATGTGCTGTTGAGGTTGAAAATGAGTGGAGCTATACCTCACCTCCCTCTGCATGCCTTCATGGCGTGGACAGGTAACTTTTTTACCTTGACTCGTTGTTCGGGCCACGTCCAAAGTACCAATTCATGTTTGGGCTTGGTGATGGGGCGAAAAGTTCGCACACAGCACTGTAAGTGGACGGTGTGTGTGTCTTCTGCAGCTGTTTCAAGAGTAACGGCGCCTATTTGTGTAGGCCGACTTTGATTTTTTTGAAGGCCAGATGAAAGTTAATTACCGTTTGTGGTACCCCAAATATACTGTGTACACATGCACATATAATGTATGTGCCTGTGTACACCATGAAGTCGTGTGTGGGAGTGGAGGTGTAGTTCCACGCATTATACTGATATTAGTTGGAGGTGAGTGGTCGGCTTCACGCCTCGGCCGTATTACCCCGAGGCAAATTTCACGGTATGCTTCTGTAGTAATACCAAGTAGATGCACCAGTGTATCAAATTTATTTATTTTGGAATGACACTACGTGTTTCGGGCGGTCTTTCCGTCCATCGTCAGTAAGACTGTACATACAGCAACCAAACAGATACTGCTGACTGCTAGCGGACAGCAGTATCTGTTTGACAAATGCCTGTTGCTTTATGTACAGTCTTTAACTCCTGATGATGGACGTAAAGACCGTCCGAAACACGTAGTGTCATTCCAAAATAAATAAATTTGATACACTGGTTCATCTGGTTGGTTTTACTATAGAAATATATTACGATGCACGGCTGGCCCTATGAACGGCAAACCCACGGTATGCATTTGAAGGCTGTGTGGGTCTTTGTGGAGTGGAAAAATAAACGCATTGCCTCTGTTCGGAATCGAATAGCGGTATCTGCGTTATCCAAATTACCGAAATAATTTATGGATATGCGTACTGTCTGAACAGGGACATAACCTCTCTTTATGTTGCTCCGTGCAGGGCTGTGAAGGTGGTTCAGTAATGTCGGCCAACTGCCATCCAGCCACTCGTATGTCTGCGTGTCACTGTTCAGACGGCATGTTTCCGTGATTCCCGTGGGCTGCAGGTCCTTGGTGGCGTCAGGGCACCAGTTCCTTTATTTTGAATCCGATCAGAGCCCTATCGTTTGTCATTGCCCGTTTATAGCTTGTACATTCGAGTCTCGATGTTCGGGATTTTGACCTTCCGTTCTCACCCATATAATAGCAAGTTTTCGACCTCTCGTGACTGGTTCCGACGAATCGGAATGAGGCCACGTGGCTCTCCCACTCAAATGTGTTGCACGTGTCACACACGGCTCTCTCAAGCTCTGTTTGTCAGTAACTGAGGTTAACCGTGGAGAGTGCGTCACTTTTTTGGTGTCGTTTGTTCCTGCAGCAAGCGATTGTGTTTTGTTAAAACAAGCTTCCTTGCTATTTGAGGCTGTTTTATGTTTTTGTTGGTGGAGTTTTGTAAGTGCTTGGAACCAAATAGGCGCTTTCAGTTGCAGATGTTTTCGGATGTTCGTGACGGTTTTATTGGTCCCAACTAATCCCGAACATCGAGATCACCGTACTGTGTGATGTTACAAATTAGGTAATAATAGTAATAATAATAATCAATTTATTCTGTATTAATTTGCAGGATTATCAGTAAACGTGCGCAAAGAATATAATACTCCTACTCACTCCATGGAGCAGAGTCCTTCTTAAGAAGCTGACAGTTTCTCAGCTTGTAAAATAGTTCCTCTCATTTTATGGAACCTGAAGATACATTACCGCGTGTAAAAGTGCCCACCACCTGACCCTATCCTGAACCAGATAAATCCATTCCATGACCCGCCACCCCATGTCCTGAAGATCCATTTTAATACTATCCTCCCATCTGCGCCCAGTCTTCCAAGTGGTCTCATTCCCTCCAGGTTTCCCCACCAAAACCTTATACGTACCTGGCCTCTCATACGTGCTATGTGCCCCGTCCATCTAATTCTTCTCGAGTTGATATATATATATATATATATATATATATATATAATATGTATAGTAAGATAATATCGCTAACAAACTCTATTCTGTTAGCTGCTTATGTTATAATTTGGTATATACAAAAAATCCTGCTCCCAGTTGATGATTTTCGTTTCCTTTTCCTCAGAAAGAATTATGTCACTATCTGGTGGTTGCAAAAGTTAGTAAGTAAAGAAGCAGCACAGAAGTTTGATGGGGAAAGGTTTAATCTCAGGAAGCTAAATTAGCTGGAGGTTAGGAAACAGTATCAGATTTAGATTACAAACAGGTTTGCAGCTTTGGAGAACTTAAGTGATGGCGAGGACATAAACAGGGCTTGGGAGAACATTAAAGAGAATATAAAAACTTCAGCTAAAAGAGTCTAGGCTAGCACGAATTGAAAAAGCATAAACCATGGTTTGATGAAGAATGTTTAGGTTTTTTAGATCAAAGGAAGCAGGCTAAAATGCAGTGAGTACAGGATCCAAGCCAAAGCAATGTGGATAATCTAAACAGTGTAAGACGCGATGCTAGCAGATATTTCAGGAACACAAAGAAGGCATATCTGAAAGCTTAAATTGAGGAACTTGAAAATAACAGTAAGATAAAAAATGTTAGGAACTTGTATAGGGGCATTATTTACTTTAAGAAGTGTTAACAGCCTAGAACTAATGTAGTGAAGGATGAGAAGGGTGATTTTCTAGCAGACTCGGACGGTATTTTGGCTAGGTGGAGGAACCAGCTAAAGCTGAAGAGCTAAAAAGTCACAAATCACCAGATATTGATCAAATCCTAGCGGAATTGGGTAGGACAGTTCACTCTGAGATGCATAAACATATTACTTATATTTGGAATAAGGAGAAATTGCTTGGGGAGTGGTAGGAATCGATCATTGTACCTTTCCATAAGAAGAGCGATAAAACAGACCGTAGTAATTATAGGGACATATCACTCTTGCCAACTACATACAAAATTTTATCCAACTTCCTGCAGTCAAGGTTAACTCCATATGCAAGGAAATTATTGGGGATCATCAATGTGGATTTCGACGCAGTAGGTCAACTACTGATCGTATATCCTGCATTCGTCAAATACTTGAGAAAAAATGGGAATACATCGAAGCAGTGCTTCTGCTATTTATAGACTTCAAGAAAGCCTACGATTCAGTTAGGAAGGAGGTCCTGTACTATATTTTCATTGAGTTTGGTATCCCCATGAAACTGGTAAGGCTAGTAAAAGTGTGTGTAACTGAAACATACAGCAGAGTCCGGGTAGGCAAGAATTTGACATGTTTCCTGTTTAGGAATGGTTTGAAACAAGGAGATGCTCTATCGCCATTGCTTTTCAACCTTGCTTTCGAATACGTCATTAGGAGGGTTCAGGTAAACCAGGGTGGCTTGAAATTAAAGGGTGCACATCCGTTTCTGGTGTATGCTGATGATGTTAATATGTTGGGAGGAAGCGTACATACTGTGAAGGACAACACAGAAGCTTTGGTAGTGGCTAGTAAGGAGATTGGACTGGAAGTAAATGCTGATAAAACTAAGTACATGGTCATGTCTCGAGACCGGAATGCTGGACAAAGTGACATTATAAAGATTGATAATAGCTCTTTCGAAAGGGTGTAAGAGTTCAGATATTTGGGAACAGCCATAACGAATCAAAATTCTATTCAGGAAGAAATTAAAGAGCAGATTGAAGTCAGGAAATGCGTGCTTTTATTCGTTGCAGAATCTTTTGTCTTCCAGTTTGCTGTCCAAAAATATAAAGATTAATGTAGAAAACTATTATTTTGCCTGTTGTTGTGTATGGTTATGAAACCTGGTCGCTCACATTGAGGGAGGGACGTAGGCTGAGGGTGCTGAGGAGAATATTTGGGCCTAAGAGGGACGAGGTGGCAGAGGAGTGGAGAAAACTTCAAAATGAGGAACTTAATGATATGTACTGGTAACCCAATATTGTTCGGGTGATAAAATCGAGAAGAATGAAATGGGCGATGCATGTAGCGCATATGGGGGTGGGGAGAGGCGTATACAGGGTTTTGGTGGGGAAACTGAAGGAAGGAGACCACTTGGGAGACCCAGGCGTAGATGGGAGGATAATATTAAGATAGATCTTCAGGAAGTGGGATGTGGGGTTATGGACTGGATCGAGCTGGCACAGGATACGGACGGGTGGCGGGCACTTGTGAATGCGGTAATGAACGTTCGGGTTCCATAAAATGCGGGGAATTTCTTGACTTGCAGAAAACCCTGTTAGCTTCTCAAGAAGGATATTGCTCCATGGAGTGAGTAAGTAAGATAATGTAATATAGAATATAGTAATAATTGTAATGTTGACGTCACCATCGCGCCTAAGTAGCCGGCGCCACGGGGCTGCTCACAAGTTTGCTTCAGCTTTGAAATAGCCTGTGGCAGGTTTCAAGCGGTTTGTCTTTCCTTTGATTACGTTAATTTTATCCCCCCTTTGTTTCTTTCTTTTGCAGGTTGGTATCTCAGACACTGACTGTTGATTGACTGAGACTAGACAAGATTGCAAATCATTAATCAGGTCAGTGAAGATTGTTGCTTTTTTGCTTGACTTTGTAAGCCACTTTGAATTATTTTCAGCTGAAAATGTGTAACTTTAAGGAAGGCGAAACGAAGGGTTTCAGGACAGCTGGGCTGCCGCACACATCGAATGAAATTACTCGTACGTCTTTTTTTTACCGCCTAGAATCCCCTAGCTTGAATTAGTATGTAATTAGCTGTTTATAATCAGAATGTGGCGGTGCAGACAGTACAGGCATATATAAGGTGGCGCAAAAGCAGCTTATCACAGAGACACCATGTGAAATATCGAGTGACTTTTTGCGCCATCGTCGCTTTTCCTGGAGATATCTTGTTGTATTTGTTGCTTTCATTGTTGTTGGCGGCTTGGAGACAGGTTCGGTGTTTTAGTTTCCTTCCCAGGTGTTAGTGGTCGGAAATGTCTGGATCCCAACCTGTCACAGGATGCCAGGTGAAGGATATGGGCTGACTTTTGGGCTGTTTGACAGATTGGGCTGCAAATGTTCTTACAGTTTCGTGCTGTTTGACAGATTGGGCTGCAAATATTCTTAAGTTTTGTGCTGTTTGACAGATCTGGCTGCAAATGTTCGTACTGTTTTGTGCTGTTTAATAGAACTGGCTGCAGATGTTCTTACAGTTTTGTGCTGTTTGACAGTTTGGGCTGCAAATATTCTTAAGTTTTGTGCTGTTTGACAGATCTGGCTGCGGATGTTCTTAAGTTTTGTGCTGTTTGACAGATCTGACTGCAGATGTTCTTACAGTTTTGTGCTGTTTGACAGATCGGGTTGCAGATGTTCTTAAGTTTTGTGCTGTTTGACAGATCTGGCCGCAGATGTTCTTACAGTTTTGTGCTGTTTGACAGATCGGGCTGCAAATGTTCGTACAGTTTCGCTGTCAAACGCTCCCAGTGCTTCTGCTCAGATAATTGTTGTGGAAGCTGCAGGTTCTGTGTGCAGCAACAACAACTTTCACCTCGTAACGAACCGCACGCACGCACGAACGCAGTATGTCAAGGATCGCCGTGTGGGCCAGCACAGATAAATCCCTATATATGCCGCAGAGTGGGTTGTGACCAAATACAGTAGCAAGGCAGTAACTGGTAATGAACACTTGATCCATTGTACGCTATCCTATTCCAGCTACTGACGTCCTGTCGTGCAGTGGTAGGAAGGTGACAGTGATGTGAAGGCATTCCTATGAAGAGGCGCGGTAAAAGGACGGTAAAATTAAGGTACTTGGTAAACTGGCCGCGGAGTCGAACCCGGGACATTTGGCGCAGGAAACTCCGCGCCTACTGACGCCAGCCAGTGTACGCAGCGGACTGTTAAAATGTAATTCTGTTCACCCTGCGCGTTGAAGCCTGTTTTGTGGGTGCGACAGTTGGAGTTTGAAGTGCGTATATTGCTGGTTTTGGTTCTTATACAGGGTGGCCCACAGCTTCTTGGCACTCGAAGTTTAACAGAACGGCCGTGTAAAGTGACCTTCGCGCCACTCGGTGTAACTGACGCAGAACTACGAGTTCCTCTCAGCTGCAGAACTTTATATTAGAGGTAACGATATGGCAACACGACACGTCGTAGCTCAGTTATCGGACGCTTACCGCTGAGTCTCTGGTTCAGTCCCATTCCAGTCCGTATGGGATTTTTGGTGTGGAAAGTGCCACTGGGACAAGTTTTTCACCGTTGACTTCGGTTTTCCCAGCCCCAGGCACTCACAGTGTATAATTTTGGGAGCCGGCAGCGTCGTTAAATGACGAGGGTAGTTGTGTTTACCGTTGTGATAATAAAGGGCGTGAATTCCTACTTTTATAGCGCCTAGTTACATAGTGTTCAGTGCAAGCACGGTTAGGTTGAAGTTGGTAGGGCATCTTTACAAGCAGTCTTGATACATGGTAAAGGAAATAAATATGGGTAAACTGGTGTGCGTAAACAAACACATCGCTTTTATTAGTTCGAATATTTTGAACTGAGAGCAGCACACCGAATTTGCGTTGTGTAAGAAGTTAGATAAAATTCAGTCCCTGAATTTCATCGTCGCTTTCACATATATCCATTTATGCCTACCGGTGTGCTGAAATTCAATTGTTTGAGGCGCTGCGCTACGAAACGGAGGGTCGCGGGTTCGATTACCGATGGGATCACTGGGATTTTTCATTGACATACCTTTCAGTCCGCATTATAGCCTTGGTACGTACTCAGCCTGTAACACAAGTGAATATCAGGGATATCCCTTAGGGGTAAAGGCGGCCGTTGCATAGGGCTGACATCCTTGCCGATTGTCTACAAATTCTGGGAGCCTCAACCACCTGGAGCCCATAGGGGCTGTCCAAGCTTGGACTCGGTTTGCCTGAGTATCCTGGAATTGTTTACAAATATTGAAACTGGTCGTGATTGCGTGAACTCTTGTATTTGTAGGCTGATGTCTGATGCAGTACGTGCACTGCCACAGCAGCCGCGGGTTTTAAATGTGGATTGGTGGGTTGATCCTAGAAATACATCTGTAACTGTTATATGGACCTTTATTGCGCGACTCGACAAACACTGTCATGTGGAGTTTTGATTTATGAGAGGGCAAAATTGATTCGTTCGCTGTAGGACCACTCAAGTCTATCGCATGATACGCCCTTAACCCAGTAACAACTAAAATTAAATCCGAATTATATGTGAATATCCAGTCTGTACCGCGCAGCAAACACTCCCCGTTACGGTTATACAAACCAGTCAGTTAATGCTGTACAGTGAAATAATCACTGTTTGTTCTCAGATCCGTACGAAACACATAAATACACTGTGTGGGCAGAACGTAGATGGTTAGAATGTGCAGCCTGGTGGCACGTAATGTAACCACAGGGCTTTAGAGGGTGAGCCCCATGTTCTGTTATCATTGCTTTTTAAGTTTAAAGTTTACGGCGTCTCTGACGTCAGCTTGCACGCTTCGGTCCGCCCAGAACCGACCGATCTTCCCGGTGTTTTTCGTGTCTTACCTGTATACAGAAAGCCGCCTTGTCGGATCCCGACCCCTTCCTCCCCACAATCCTTATAACTCATCCCCGAACTCTTCAGGGCACAACGCCAGAGTGCCTCTGAGTGGACCCCCGTCTGGTCTGCAGGAGTGAAGATTCGTGGCGTGCGTTTGGCTGCCCTCGTTCAAGGTGTACAGACAAAGCTTATTGATTTGGCTGCCAGCTCGTTCGTCGGTTATTGTTTAGGGGTGGTAATGTTCTTGCCAAATGACGTTTGCACTTCACATTGTCAGTTCGTATGCACGAACAGCTCGCAACGGATATACAGCGCGTCGCCACATTCTTTTGTTTCGCGTTAGGCTGTTGCTGGGAGCGCATGGACTGCGTGCTGTTGTTTGAGAGATATTTGGTTTGTTATACCACACAGGCTGAGGGACGGAGTTCGACTGCGGGTCAGTCCATGTGGCTTACCTTCAGCTCTCGTCTTGTCTGCGCTGTTGCTACTGTAGTGTGATGTGCTGCGTTGTCACCCGTCTGTTCGTGGACACAACCTCAAGTGAACGTCATTGTGCAAATACGTGAGCCTGTGTTGGTGCACACATTTCTTGCCCTGCACACAGGGTTCAGGGTGCAGTGGAGCGGGTAATGAAGTGGATATGATGCAGTGGCGACCGTTAAGGTTAGCGTAGCGGTAAGATTCGTTCTAGGATTTATCTCGGTTGGATGGTAACCTGCCCTCTCTATGTCTTGCCTTGAGTTTACACAGATGCCTGCAAGACACGACCGCCTACTTTCACTTCCTTGCCCACTGCTGTTGCTATGTAATTTGGCGCTGTGCAATGTAATGAACCGCACAACTAGTGAATAAAATACAGGTTTGCGAAGTTTTTGGTATTCCTCCCATCTGTTTTCACTCAGGGTGTGCAGTGCTGCTTATGGAATGATAGCACGTGGGTACAATCGAACGATATTACGATTCAAGAAGCAGCACATGTGGTTCGTTCGTCACAAATTCCCACGACTTGGGAGTGTTGTAGTTGATTGTGGGTTGCTTGCTTGCCCATTGGTTGATCAGAAGACGAGCCAGATATGTTTTGTGAACCGGGGCGGGGGAGTCTCTGAATATAAACACGCGAGTTTATGGGAGATTTCGGTACGTTGCCTAGCAAATTGCGTGTGTAAGGCGACGACTGCTTTATAAATTAAAGCTGTTTCAACCCAAATGTGATGTAAATTTTGCATGTGGGAAATGATGTGCTGGAACATAAACTGACGCCCCCGCTTTATTCAAGCCGAGACTGTCCGAAGCCCATCACGATAGCCGTGCGGTACGGCCACTCGATTGCCGCCGGCATTGCTGGTTCGAATCTCGCTGAGGGTATGAATGTTCGTCTGTTGTGTTGTGTGGGTAGGGGCCTGTGTGACGGGCTGATCACCCGTTCGGAGGAGTTTTATTGAGTGTGTGTGTAATTTAGAGACGTCTGCACTGAGGCAGCCGATGCCCGAGTTTGGGCTATTGCGCCATAAAAAAACTGCAGAAGTAATGAGTATTTGCATTCGCTTTGGCAAGTAACTGGGGTGTAATCGGCAGGAGCGAACGTGCGGCGCTGGTAGGCGTGCTTCCCCCAAGAGACAGACAGACATATGCAAGATGTAGAAGAGTGGAAGAAAGTGAAAAGCAAGGGAGAAGTGACAGACACTTTGCTTGGGGGAAGAAGAGTGTGACTTTTTTGTAAGGTTCTCAGGCCTCGCCCGCTCATCCTTCTGATAGGAATAGTATGCAATGAAAGTGAGGGTGGTGTTAGAATGATGATTGTAGTGACTTCATATAAGGGCCACTGAATTGCTACATCAGGTTACTGCCGAAGCGAATCATTTAGAAAAGTATTCTTGTTGACTTCAAGGCCAGGGGTTTAATTCTGACGAATTAAATTCGGGAAGGCTGCATGAGCAGCATGCAGTAGCAACTTGGAATATTGGAACCGGCTCGGCATGTGCTTGAAGACGGAGGAAAACCAAGGTAACCTGTATCAAGTTGGTCATTTGTAGGGCATTCCGCGCGCATACTGACTCCTAGCCAGCAGCCAGGCAGGCAAACAGCGGATGGATATCTCACGACGTTTCCCCAGCTTCGTGTCGTTGCTTTATTAATAATTGAAATTGCGTGTGGCGCACAGTTTTGGAATTCCAGTTACGTCACAAAACAACAGTATACAGGGGTATGCTGCTACGAACGATTGCGGAGGAATACCATCGGCCGACGTAGAACGCGCGTGCGCATGGCGCGTTAGATTGTTTATGCTTTTTATTATGGAGAGTTTGTTGATAGTTTGCACTAAGGAAAGATTGTTTATGCTTTTAAAATTTACGTGTACAGTGTATAAAATTTAAATAAATTAATTTCATATTTTCATTTTATTACCGTGCAATGCGATAACAATATTTATCAGAACCAACTAATTGCACATGCTTGTCAAACCATTAAAACCACATTATTAGACTAAAATGGATTTAAAACATCTAGTACATGTTTCAATCCCTGTATGGGATCATCCTCAGG
>Ga0123352_10014881_pt1 | contig 12391 bp, 5 predicted proteins | sample TergutLab28metaG_FD_89700 | JGI IMG/M metagenome (GOLD analysis project Ga0123352, IMG submission 89700) | Labiotermes labralis P1 segment gut microbial communities from Petit-Saut dam, French Guiana - Lab288 P1 | ecosystem: Host-associated > Arthropoda: Insects > Digestive system > Gut ... | reverse complement strand
TATATATATATATATATATATATATATATATATATATCATCAGTTCACATTAACTACCCGCCAAAAAAAGTAATCATTTTTATGTTATATTAATTTGAAACGTGTAAGTCAGGGATTATATGAAAAGATTTTATTTTAATTACGATACGTTTAAACGTAGAATGTACAAGCAAAGTTCGCCATTTTCTACTTAAATAGTTAGGAATTTGTTCGGAACATTTCTTCCTGTACGGAAAAGTGCAATTTAATCTACTACAAGCCGTACAAAACGTGTTAAAGCGTTAATTGAAGACAAAGCACAGTACAGACCGATAGCTTAATCATGAAAAACAGAAGAGGGGAACATTCTAATGATATTAATTAGATCTAAATCCTAAATTGCGCGTAAGGTTCAACTGCGGTCGGGGCTACGTGGACCCGGCGATCCTCTCTCACTGCATTGGGGCCACCACCAATGGCAAGTTACGTGGTAACTGCGCACAGCAATAGAAATATCTATACATATATTGGTCTCTGCATGTTCTGTACTCAAAGTTCACAAGGTCAATTATTCCCTCAAACCCCTGTTTTTTGTAAGACAACAGGGTAGTACGCATTGTACAAAAGAAAACAATGCAAAAGAAAAGCTAGAAACGACAAAAATAAAGGTAGGAATTGTAAAATTAATATCATACGATAAATTCAAATACATTCCACCATAAAACATTAAAGTTACTTTGAACAAGGGCGAACAAAAACTGATAACAGGTACACCGGTCATTACTCGGCACATCACAGTATGTATGTAGGCCGGGTAGTTCAGTCGGTATTGCGGCTGGCTACGAGGCTGGACGGTCCGGGGATCGAATCTCGGTGGGGGCGAGATTTTCCGCACCTGTCCAGACCGGCCCTGTGGGGACCCACCCAGCCTCCTGTAAAAAGGGTACCGGGTCTTTCCCGGGGTAAAGAGCCGCCGGAGCGTGACGCCGACCCCTCACCCCCTTCTAGTGCCGTGGTCAAGAAAGGGTAGAGCTATACCTCTACTCCCCCCATGGGCCGTACGGCCTGTACAGAGCCTCAGTGCCTGTACAAGGGTGCACCTTACCCTTACCTTAACTTCACAGTATGTATGAGTAATAACAAAATGCTCTCGTCTCTCAACTTTGTCACCCTTCCCAAAACAAATCCCACACGGTCTGGGACTGAACCCAAGACTACCACCGCCTAAGCAATGGCACGGCCCTTGAATTTATTGTACAAATTCTATGAAGAAAATAATTCACGTTTCTGTATGTACAAAATTATTTAAGTAGTAAAGAAATTTAATCAAAAATAACTTAGAAATTTCTGGAAGGATATTAAACTTGGTTGAACAACTAAATGCGCAAAGCGTTGCTGCTAACTAGAAATAAGTTACGGACAGTGAAGCAAAGATGGCTACTGCCATACCGACTGAGGCATAATTTCCACTGTAATTTGTCGCCGCGATCTACTGCCCTTTTCTCCGTTACTCGCTAACATACACAGCAACAAAAAGTAGCAAGGGTTAGGCTTTTACATACGGACATAATATAAGAAACCAACTCTTTCCTCTAATTATAGCGTACTCGTAGCGCAAGTTAATAATCACAAACGAGTTTTTAATTAAAAAATAACAATAGCGTGTAAAACTGAACTTATAACAGATATTAACGCCCAAAAGTTTATTGAATTAAATTCTTACTGTTTAGTTATTAGTAAATATCTCCACATGCTGCAGGAGATTGATTAAAATTATACTGAAGATGACGTTAATTGTTTCGTGTCCGTGACGTGTGATCACAAACCGCTGATATCAGACTCAAACTTCAGTTAGTTCAATTCACCTGGGCCGATATTTCTATTGTATTTCATGCTAGTGGTAATGAAGGGATAGGCTACTGGCTATACTTTCTGCTAGTGGAAAGGCAGGTATGTTGCTGTGTTTTGTGCTACTGGCATGGCAGGCATGCTAGTGGAAAGGCAGGCATGTTGCTGTTTTGTGCTACTGGCATGGCAGGCATGCTTGCTACATTTTGTGCTAGTGGTAAGACAGACTTGTTGTACTTCGTGCTAGTGGTAAAGCGGACATGCTTGCTACACTGTGTGCTACTTGTAAGGCATGCTAGCTTGTTACACAGAAGCAAGAGACACGGTACTTACATGGGTACGAGGGGGGAGCCTCTCCTCGAAAAGAAACTGTGCGTAGATGCTATAAGTGAAAAGTGTTTCATAAACTATATACGTAAACAACTCCAACGAACATTATGGAGAGACATCCCCACAAAATCTGTTCAATGAAATCTTGTATGAAATGAAGTGGGATCATTAACGCGATGGCATACTTCGACGGCTCTAGAAGATCCACCTGTCCGTGTGAAATTTGTGAAGTTTTCTCATCCCAAAACATGACAGGATGAAACAATCTTAAACGGATAGTATGTCTATAGCCCGTAGAGGTACTGTGATGAATTTCAGTTACTCAGTTAATTTTACTTACGTACTTTAAACAGGTAAAAATTGGACAATCATACATATACAGTGGTGTTTACTAAATATCAGCACCACCTGCGTTCAGAGTAGAAACAATGCACCTTGCTCACAGAAGGTATTCAAGCATTCCGTACGATTCTGTTAATAACCAGCTGTGACATCAATGAGCAACCGCTCTTTGTAATGGAGAAACAGAATAATTTATGTTCGGATGCAACTGAATTAAGGAATACGAAAAATTCATACAAATCTGGAGTTTAAATAGCTTACATTGAAATTCCGTTACGTTATCATACCGTTTCATATTACGAAGTGTGTCTGGGGAGTGAAATGATATATTTGTAACTCTGGTACCAATGTTCTTATGGGAGGAAAATATTACATACCCGCCTTTAAAATGAAACATAAATCACTTCGGAATCATGAAACTTTTGGACTTTGTGCATCGTAAACTACTTAAAATGAAAAATCAAAACAACTTTTTGGGGAAATGATCGGGCCCAGAATAGTTGGGATGTTTATATTTTAAACTCGGAAAGAGGACAAAATCCAAAGATTGAATGGTTCCAAACGTGATATACTCTCGTCAGAATCCTACAAAATCGCATTACAAAGAATTTAGTTACTGCGCGAGTTTTGGGTACAATCTGCACGCTGCACGCCCTACGGTGTTGGCTCTCAAGGGCCGGTGTTTGTCGGTGATGGATGGGAGGAACTTTGTGTACCGGCGGGCGCGATGGGAGGTTGGTTTGGCGGCTCTGTCCCATTCAACAACACATCCATCAAAATAGAGAGCTCGGTCCCAACGCGATACGTTTTCTGATTTAGGACCAACTTTTAACATTGGTTTAATATTAGTTCCACGTAGGAGTTTGTAATATCAGCTTCAGACACGGACTTTCAAAATTATTGCTCGCATCTGGATAGTTGCAAATGAGGTGTGAGATGCGTAACGACACTCTACCAGTTACAGACTTTATTTAGCGTCGAATGCGTAGAAGTGGGATACGATTAAAATGACTGAAGAGAGATAAGAAGAATGCCAGTCAGGATGTCACGGGCGTCTCAGCCGACCCCGCCGGACTCTGTTCTCGTGCCAGCCCCCGTTCGCAGCTTGGTTTCAAATTGATTTGGTAGGCTGCGTTCGAAATGCACCCCACCTCAAAATTTCTGGAGAGAAAAAGAATATGACAAATCGTTCGACGTAATCAAAATTTCAATTTCAAGCAGTGATTTCAGAAGTTTAGAGAGCAACGCGGAAGTAATTAGCTACCTACCAGCTTTCGTTTTTAGAATAATATAACATTGAAGTTAATTAATTTATTAAGGAGGTAGTTTTTAATGAGTAAGGTAACTTACATTCGCTGTTTCCTAGTTGAATACGAGAGTATCTTACCTATTTGTAACTGTCGTAAGTTTCAGATAATGCGACAGATTTCCAAAATGTTTACATTTCTAAATACTCGTGCGCCTTTAAGATGTATTTCTAAGCCTTATGAAAAGTAACCCCCCCGCCCCGGAACAGACGTAAATTTCACGTTTATATGGCAGACTATCTATACTTAAAGCCAAACACCATTTCCTATGTCTTCTTCAACAGTTATCTGCTTAAATATGCCTTTTTTGGTGAAGTTTCAAAATGTCTTTTACAGCTTATGCAAAATTCTATGTTTGAAATCTAGTTTTAAAAATATGAACATTTCATCTCCGGGTTTTACCGTTGCGCGCTATTCTGTTTGCAAATTTAAACGGCACTTCATCATTCCTGTATAATTTCCGTTTGCGTCTCTGTCAATTGACGTTACACGCACAGCTCAACGCCTGACATAGACAGGCTCCATGGAAAATTTAAAATGCAAATCAAAACACTATAATACCGAAGATTTATTAATTTTTCCTTATGATTAAAGCCTACTTGTAGATAATTAATACATAAATACAAGTTTATTTAAATATTTTGAAAAAAATGTCATAAATTTACGTTTTATAATTAGATGGTTTTTTTTGTTATGTAAAACCAAATTACGCCCCAACGAATGTAAGTGGGACATGTGATTTGGATGAGGTAATAAACAGCATATCAGTGTTCGTTATATTTTTCTAAACGCAACTGGAAAATAACATATCATTTTCCAAAAGTGTGTTGCAAGGAGAAAGACTAGGGACAGAATCACTGCTGCAGAATTATTTCACCATACAGGGTACGAACAGTTATAAAAAAAATTGACATAATAACCTGTTATAACATTCGCAGCAAATAAGAGAAAGAAGTTAAAGAAAACGCCAACAAGTTATGTAATATAAATATGAAAGGAACTGAACTGAACTGAAGGGACGTGGTATGGAAAGAAACTTTCCTTCCAAAGCCGTAAAGATATTGGAAGGTTCATCTAACAAGTACCAACAAAAATCTCCTTTTAGTGTGCTATAAAAGAAAAACATAATGTTAGTAAAAAAATCACTGGTTGCTGGTAACTTTGCTGGAGAAAAAATATCAGTTAGTAGTATAGAACTTGACTGCATCAGGCAGCTCTTGCAATGACATGCCCGTCAGTGTTAATTAGATGAAACAACATAGATCAGAAGAATAAAGGAGAAACAACACAAACGTTACGACGAACAGTCATTGTAATCAACACTAAGAACATATAGCCTACACTAAAAATTACTAAGCACTAAATGCACTAACAAAGTACTAAAACAATGCGTTCTACAGAGAAGGTCCCGGAAGAAGGGGTTGTAATTGAACAAAAGAAATGTCCACTTTCATTCAGATTTCGACAGAAGCAAGATTCGAAGCAGAAACTTAGTCCTTTTGAAGAAAGGCTGTCAAATCTTTAAGCTGGTAAATGACCATACATGAGTACAACATTATTCATTTCAGCTTTTACTTATACCGCGGAAAATATACTCATATTAATTTCGTTAGTAGATGCTTAAAAATCAGTAATTAATAATGAACTTTTTTTTTAGTAATTAACCAACTTGATGCACAAAATGTTTGTTTTACAATAATTCTATTTCATGCCTCTACATGTTTCGAGCACCATGTACTCATCGTCAGCATCTGGTATCATCACACCTATATGTGTGATGATACCAGATGCTGTATAATACAATTTTGACCTTCTGACGATGAGTACATGGTGCTCGAAACATGTAGAGGCATGAAATAGAATTATTGTAAAACAAAAATTTTGTGCATCGGGTTGGTTAATTACTAAGATAAATATACTGAGATGCACGGTCAGCAAAACATAAAAAATTAATACCGAACTGTTTCATAAACATGCAAAGACAGAAATGAGCGGAGGAATAAAATACAAAAATATAAAATATGTCATTGGTTCATATTTGGTTCACATCGTGTCACAGATCCGATTCATATGCGGTTCACACAGCGTCTAGATTCACAAAGGTTTCACGTAGTGTCACAGATTTATACTGCGATCATCTCTGTTACGGCCAAAGTTTTGGAAGAACACCTTCAGTAGACGAAGGTAAATGTTGTTCCGAAACGGTGGTACCAACCTACCAGACCAAACAAGATATAATAACCACTAGACCTCAATATGACTGCTTAATTAATCGAAAAATTCATTTTATAACTGATGTAAACACAATGATGAAGGTAAAAAATTTCCAATGTGTAATAAATTGTAACATATAACTATATTTCATCTTGTCAAAGATACTTCGCACAATTATTGTAATATCAGTAATCAAATCTGGCAAATTAAATTCCATGATTAGTCAGGACATTACATTGCATCACGGATTTCATCACAAACAATAATATTTACAAATTACCATTATATTTTGTTAATTAAGGCAAGTCCAGGTGATGAAAATGACACTACGTTTAAAGTAAAGGTTCCTACTGTCATGTTCCTTGACTTAACGGGCACGCAACTGACTTCGACTCCAGGACTCGGAAATCAGGATTCCACCGACTGTGAGGTAGTTCGGGCTCAGAAATTGGGAGCCACTTTTAACCCGTTGAAATCCGACGTTTCGTGAACAAGACATCTCTTTTTAAAATTTCAAGGTTACGTCAAAAATTCAGTAAACATTACATAGCTAGATTACCAGTACATGGAATGACAGGTTTCTTCCTGACCGTGTTACCACATATCAAACACAAGAAACAAGAATTTAACGGATTCAGAACATCATGTATCGTTCATATAAAGAAAATGGATTTTAATACGAGTGACTGGAATTCCAGTACGGGACCTTCTCTTAGTCTGCATCACTCTATATGATGACTAGGAACACTTCAGTAATTCTAGCAACACATAAGACTACCGATACTGCACACTGTTAGATGAGTGTGTCCTGCACTCACACATGTCACATTCACACACACTACGACACTAGCACTACTGACTATGCTTTGCAACACCACCATTTCGGAATGTTCTCTTGCTGGGTTACGGGTATGAGCAGTCTGTGTCTCTAAGTTCGCACATTTCTGTTTCTCACAGTTGTTAGTAAGACCACAAAGCAGAAATTCTGCTACATTCAGTTAGGTAGTTACCACACTTTGACAAAGAGCTTCCTAAGCTGTTACCAGTATAAATTCCTAAAAGACAATCAAATTATTATATAATCAAAACTCTAAATGGGATCAACTATAGCTGCACAAGACTATGAACTACATTACTGGCCACACTAATATAAAACAACAAAAATATATTAATGTACTCTATATTCTTCACAAAAATGTCTAATAACATATTATATTAAGGAGATGTCTAACTTTTTTTTGGTTTACTCGCCCCACGCTAGATGGCAGCAGCGTCGTTTCTTCTCAGGATTGCAGAAGAGGTGAGGGGCAGCCGTTTCGAGACTTCTTCTCACTTTCCTATTGTATTTTGCTTCATAGTTTTAGATCAAGTCCAACTGATGAATATGTGCTTGTCACTGGGTCGGTCAGGAGAATCCATGACAGTGTTCTGTATCTTTTTCAAATGACTGTTGACTGAGAACGGTGACTTCTGAGCGGTCAATGTGTCAATGTGTTGGTGTGTTAAATGCGGAAACTAATGGTTGCAGTTTACCAACCAGGGTGTAAACGCCCTTCCATTATTGAGGTTAAGGAATGACAAGAAGTTAATTAGGACGTTCCTACCGAATAGCTTCGCCGTACGAAGTATTAACGCGATATGCAAACACATACAACTATTTGAAACAAACCATATTTCCGTACGCGCTATGCATAATTCGACACACACTACCTATATATTCATATATAAAAAAATTGTAGTACTCTATGGAATAATACCGCTAAATTTTAAGCCAATTTCATGGAACATGGATACTTCAGACAATGTCGTTGCTGTGCATATGAGTTCTTTGCCATTCTTGGATCTCAGACAGAGTTGATTGGTTGTTAATTACTGGCGTTTCGGGAAAGACTATCGGTCTCGGAGTGCTTTACTTCCGAATATAGAACCAAAAGGCTGTCCCGAAACGTCGGTAACTAATTACCAATAAAAACTGCGTAACATCGCAGAAGACCGAAGACCACATATCAATTATCTTTCATTTCCTGTCGCATACACATTTGCTAGCAGTGTGGTATTTTTAGTCCACACTAAGGTTATCTGCGCCAAAAGAAAACTGCAACAACCTGAGTAATGATATCAGACTTACACGTTCATAATACCAGTCACTGTAGCTTCTAATAATTCTACAGGATATACACCACCAATATCTGTATTCATCTGACCCATCCATTAAAAAAAAAAACACGCACGACACAACTCTAAGAATAGCTACCATAAACGAGACATTATATTCTACAATTAATAGCACTAACCTATAACCCACAAAACGGGCAGCGTCATATAAAGGACAGAAGAAATCATCACTTTAAATCCATAGGTTAGGGAAGGCAGATAATCAGGCAAGGCCAAACAGCGGGTGAATGGCTGCAAATGCTTTACACGAACGAAAGTAAGAAGCTTGTTTCTGTAGACTTTAATCCTCTCCACTTTTATGTAGACAATGTGTAGACACGTCCGCGAAGTTGCGCTGGCTGCTCTGACATATTGTTGACAAAGCCGTATATTGTAGTTTTCTACTGTCTGTTGAGCAGACATTAAACTTAATGCTCATGGCATGTATTCCGCACCTATTTCTGTTTGCGTTCAAATAGCAGCACACCATTTCAGTTGATATTTCTCTGTGTATCTTCCTGAGTAAATACAAAATTTTCAACAAAAAACAAAACTGAAGAGTGCTAAAGGTAAAGTGGAGAAAAACACACAGTGGAAAAAATGTAACCTTTACCAGACTTCACTCTTCCTTTATCTTTACGACAATCTACGAACAAACGAAGTTAAAATAAATATAGGCAAAGTAAAGTAAGCCTGTAACATGCAATGGAGGCACAGAGCAGGGAAGAGAGATATAGCTCCACTGTTTCTTTAACTTCGGCGCCAGATGTGGGTAAGTGATCAGAGACAGGAGCCGGCAGCTTTACCTCCAGGAAAGAGACCCGGTACCCATTGTACAGAAAGCAAGGTTAACTCGAGGCCGGTATGGACGGGTGGGGAAAATGTGCTCACACCGGGGTTCGATCCCGAACCACCCACCCCGTAGCGAGTGGCTATATCGAGTCAGCTAACACGGCCACCAAATAAATATAGGACAATTATGAACAAATACAGCGAGGAAATATTAGCATAGCCTCTCAATTATTTTACCAACCACTGCACTTATATAAATTTATAAAATTTACACATTAAAACATTAAAAACGCTCCGACATGTTTCGGTCCTAGGACCGAAACATGACTTGACAACATGCACGGTATAACAACGAAAATTAGCATAGCCTATTTCAGACTGCTGTTTGACAGACACTAAAAAATATGCCACAATAGAGTATCTCCGTCCAAGATATAAAACGCGTACCTCCCGTAAGCGGAACACACTGTACCCACACGTAGGGTCTTAAGGATTGCAAATGTCGATACCGTTCAGGTATCTGCAGACACGATACCCAAGTGGACATATTTGTCAACATATCAATTTCGAAATATGAACATAGGCGCAAGTCCTACCTGGAAAACTCAAATAGAACGGGACTTTGTTAATTTTGGGTAACACGTTACAATGACTGGATATTTATAGTAATTATGGACAGCATATTCCTAAACGTTTCAGATAAATTGTTAATGTTTAGGTACATATGTTTAAATTACAAATTTTACAAATGACTTCAGACGAGTAGGGACAAAAGCCATCGGTTGCATGTTAGTACTTCTGTGACATATCCTAATACACACACACACAATAGGTACCGGGTCTTTCCCGGGGGTAAAGCGGCCGGGACGTGGCGTTGACCACCCACCCCATCTAGCGCCGAGTTTAAGGAAAGAGTAGGGCTCTACCTCTACTCCTCCTCTGGGCCTTCGTGGCCTGTTCTAGGATGAAATTTACCTTTACTTAATACATATATATATAGTACAGAAGAACGTATAGGTAGGCAGATGAGAAAGGGTTAAATTAATCCTAAATACAACGTTCTGCCCTTACAGAGTTTGGGGCAAAAAGTTGTATTGAAAATAAATTAAGAGATCTAAACGGAGTTACTGACTACCACAAACAAAATACGAAGCTGAAAAATATTTATATTCATTACAAAATATTTAAATATGCACGTGGCAATTAAAACTTTTTTGTTCACATCGTAGTGGGGGGGGGGGGCCGCTTGCAGCGCATCGTGATTGGCCGAGCCTGACGTACCAAACCGCCTACGGGATAAAAGAGATACAATGCCTAATACAAGCACTAATATAGTTCATCTACTGCACTGTCTTGGAACACACACAGCACATCGGAATACCGAGGGTTTCTTAAAGTCGGTTGGGACTGTCTTGTTCTTACCGTGAGGAATACGATAAATAGTTTAGCTCCTCTGTATATTTTTATAACACATAAAGCACCGTGTCTGATTTTAATTAAACACCACAGCATAAAAAACATATTTATGTATCAAAATATCTCAATTTTACGTGAAAAAATACAGGGCCAACACAGTACTCTGTAAAGCAGACGAATTTCTTAGATTTGTGCCAAAGTGTACTTTTATCGTACGTCGTAATGCCAATAAGGTTGATTTAGCAAGCGTTAAATCCACGTATTGATGTTTTGCTGACCTTGCATCTCAGTATAATCTTAGCAATTGACCAACTTAATGCACAAATTCTTGTTTTATAATAATTTTATTATATTCCCCTATACGTTTCGAGCACTGTTGTGGTCATCATCAGGAGGTTCAATTGTATTATACAGCATCTGGTATCGTCACACTCTGTAGGTGGCCGTCCCGTGCACCGGACGGCCACCTACAGAGTGTGACGATACCAGATGCTGTATAATACAATTTTTACCTCCTGATGATGAGCACAACAGTCCTCGAAACATGTAGAGGAATATAATAAACTTATTATAAAACAAGAATTTGTGCATTAAGTTGGTCAATTGCTAAGATTCCATAAAGTAGTTGACCATCAATGCATTTCTCACGCTTGTCTCCAGAAGCAAAGCAGTTCTTATTTCCAGAGAAACCAAAATAAGGGTATTAAATTATTTTATAGTGAAATATCCGTACAATATTTCGGAATGTGTGGGTATAATTTAGATGTAAATATGTTGGTTTTAATATTTCTCCAGCAGCCTTAGAATAAAAACGAAGCAGAAAGGCGTCTAACTGGTAAGCAAATATTAGAGCAGGGCCATCGTTGTCTTAGAGTATTTCCTCATATCATTTCAAATCATGCCACTCACTAACTGAACACTATGCAGGAGGTTAACTAAATTTTCAGACACAGCCCAGCTCTAATATATTAAAATGACACTGGCCAAAGTAGAAGCCAATTTGTAACATGTCCTCTTAGTACTAGTCTGCTCTCTTCAAAAGTAACAAATGCACATAAAAAGCAAGAATGCTCACAAATCGCTGTGGATATTATACAATAGTAGTAATAAAATGGTGTCCAAACCGACAGGAAAACACACGGCATTAGTGTCTAAAACTAAGGAATCAATTACAGTAGTAGACACAAAATAATAAACCTGTCATGTATACGTTTCCAAAGCACCATACATCAACAACACGTCATTCCGGTCGGTTAACTTCGTGCTCAAATTCAGGTTGGTCATTCTTTTGTTTTTAATACAAATGTGGATTCAAACTTCATACATGCTCTCTGCTGAAAAAAAAACTAGTCCTACTCTATTCTAATAATTAGGTAAAAATATTAATCCATTTGTAAAGTTCGAGGGCTGTGGTAATGCCAATGCTATAGTTCACAAAAATGTTATGTCAAAATAAGATACAATATGATACTAGAAAAACACACACAGTAAAGAACAGGAAAAACACATTATAATAAGGAACATACAAAAATAACAGGGTACAAAGGATGTAAAGAGTAACTAACACGTAAGCTGTAATGACAAAAGTGAAATTTCTGGAAGTAACACAGAGTGTTTAATGTAAACCACAACACTAAAGGGGCTTGTCTAGTAATGGACAGCAATGTGCAAGACGAAAAAGTCAGTCACATCTTGCAAACTATTGCATGGCTTACCAGCCGCTATGTTCGGGGGGAGACATCTGGCGGGAGAAGCCCGAACACTGCTCCTCGCCCTACCAATGCCGCAGAAGGCGAATCCTGAGACACAGACGGTGTGTTACATCATCACATGTATCAGACGTACATTCTACTTTAATATTTTACCTTGGACAGGTTTTCAAAAGTGCTTAAGAAACTTGAGATAACAGGGGGGGGGGGAGAAGGGGGAGGAATACCGAAATTAACAATTAAACCCATTTTTAGGAAAAGAAATCCCGGTTCTAACCTAAAGGAATTATATTGCAATTT
>Ga0123352_10014880_pt1 | contig 12391 bp, 10 predicted proteins | sample TergutLab28metaG_FD_89700 | JGI IMG/M metagenome (GOLD analysis project Ga0123352, IMG submission 89700) | Labiotermes labralis P1 segment gut microbial communities from Petit-Saut dam, French Guiana - Lab288 P1 | ecosystem: Host-associated > Arthropoda: Insects > Digestive system > Gut ... | reverse complement strand
TATAGCTTCTTGGCTTTTTGGGTGATGCACAATTATGTTAATGATTACCATGCCTCCTTTTGCCGACTATAAAATTTATTCCGTAACTGCTTGCCATAATTCCTTTTCAAGTGTGACTTTCACCATCTTTACCGTACAAATAATGTCCAGCAATAACGCTAATACGATTATGGCCTAAAGCACGAGATGCAACGGCCATAGCTCGTTTGTCGTAAATAATGCCTTTAAGGTCGCCTCGACAATGGTATCTTTGGATTTTTGGGATTTCGTTGATGGGGCGTGCATGCTGCTCGTAAATCGCCCTACAATAATCTGCCCGATACGAATGAATATCCGCTCGAGATGGAATCTTATTCCAAACAAGTTGGCCGGCAGGAGTATTCTTCATGCGTTCTACGGCCTTTTCGGATAGGATGGGAGCTTCTCGCAATCGTCCGCCCTTGCCTTTAATGTCAATAAGCATATACTTACCTGTCGCTTGGTCGTAGCCAAGATTTTCAGGCTTCAACTGCTTGATTTCATGACGTCGAAGTCCTGTAGCTCTGCAAAAATCTACAAACTCTTGATTGCGACTTTCTGAGAACTTAGCTTTGCTTTTTCCGCTGTCTTTGCATTTACGGCTGCGGATAATACCCGATCTATGCCGAACTTGCGTTGGAATAAAATCCATAGTGGAGCAGCCATACAATTTTGCCAAAGCACAAGCAATTAACTTTTGTGTGTATGGGCTATACCCTTCATCAATATGCTTTTGAAGATAAGCGTCCACATGATTGCGTGCGTCAGCAAGAGTACGAACACCATGTTCTTCTTTCGCCCACCTTACAAAAGCGCAAGACTTTGCTACATAGTTCTCATAGGTACTCCATGAATAAATTCCATCTGAAGCTTGTCCTTGCTGCTTGGCGAGATGTTTTGGTTCGCCAATTCTCAGCTTACTTTTAAGTGAATCTTGTACTTGGCGTACTAAACTCTTGCTTTTGTGTATGTCAAAACCCTCCTTCTGAATAAATTTGGCGATACATAAAGCTCGATACTCACATATTACAGTTAAAGCTAAGCACGAGCTTTTTACATCTGCCCGATGATGGATGGGTTTTAATTAGGCACCATCGCATATCACTCCGGTAAACAAGAGCTGACATGACCACAGTTCTTCGCAAGTAGCTTCATTGCTAACCCATTTTTAACACGCCCCTTTCAGTGCAATAAAAAAGAACCGAAAAACAAGCATATCTCGCTTGTTGTCAGTTCCTTTGCATGTTTTTATCGTATAATCATGCGTGCAGCAATGCTAAATACACAGGATATGCATGGCACACAAATAACGACTATTCTATTACTCTCACAAAAAGATGGGATCATTTGGACACACTTGTAGTGAGTCGTAGCAATTCCAGGCTAATCGCTCCTAACATGATGCGATTGGCAAAAATATAATCCGAGGTTCCATTTATAATCCGAAAAAATTATGTGTACATACTATCATGGGGTTGGTACAGAAGACTAGAACACTTTAGTGCCAAAACTACCACAGGAATTTCGATAGCGAGGGTTTTAACCGTTTATTCTGCATTTTTCAAATGTGAGAATAACCGTTGAAACCCCTACCACTCTCATTATGTCACTTCTTCATAGCATCACAACTTCCTTGCTATCATTTTCACCGTGCAAAGCACGGAAAGGGAATAATTAAGGTAGATACTGGCTTTGTAGGCGGCTACATAGACCCAATGCTCTCCAAGACTGCATAATTTGTCGAAGACTTTTGATCCAAAAACTATTGATATCCCGCAACTATTCGATTATAATGGAATCAAACTCCGTAAAAATCGAATGTCGTCACGAAAGGAGCGATACTGATGTATATCTCAAGACACATAGAGCCTGTAGTTGCAAGAATTTCTAAACGCAAACCTGTTCTTGTTTTGACGGGCGCACGTCAAGTAGGTAAATCCACAATGTTGAAAGAAGTTTACAAAGATATAAACTATGCAACGCTAAACCGCCCCCTTGTGCGAGAAAGCGCGAAAGAAAATCCTTCGCTATTTTTTGATATAAACAAGCCACCCATTATTGTAGACGAGATACAAAAGGCGGCAGAGCTTTTCGATTATATCAAAGATGTGGTTGACGAGGATAAATCAAAGGGGCAATTTTACCTCACCGGCTCACAAAGCATAAAGCTAATGAAAAACGTTAGTGATAGTTTGGCGGGGCGAGCGGGCATTATAAAAATGCTTGGCCTTTCTATGCGGGAGCTTAATTATGTTGCATATCGCGAGCCATTTTTGCCAACCGCCGATAAAATGAACGAACGTGGCAAAGAAGCCACTGCTTTCGACTATTCTAAAATTGTTTCCTTTATTCACAAAGGTTTTTTCCCGGAGTTATACGAAACAGAAAGCGACTTGCACGACTGGTCGGACTATTACAGCTCTTATTTCCAAACCTATATCGAGAAGGATATAAAAGATGTTTTGAATATCCAAGACGAGTCTGCATTTATCAAATTTGTAAAAGCTGCCGCATCGTTGACGGGCGAAATGTTAAACCTCTCCACCATTGCCGAAATTTGCGGCAAGGATGTGAAAACTGTTCGTTCGTGGTTATCCGTTTTAGAGTCTAGTGGCATTGTTTATTTGCTGGAACCATACTACAACAACCTTAATAAGCGCATGATAAAAACGCCCAAGCTGTATTTCCTAGACACCGGACTGGCTTGTTGGCTAATGGGCTGGAACACCCCAGAGCAACTCACAAACGGCGCAATGTGGGGGCATATTTTCGAGAGTTTTGTTTTTGCCGAAATTCTCAAAAGCTACTACAACGACGGCATCGTAAAACCGCCGCTTTACTACTATCGCGACACGGACAAAAATGAAATAGACTTGGTTATAGCCGATGGCGATTACCTCCACCCTGTAGAAATAAAAACAACCAGCGACCCAACAAAGTCAATGGTAAAGGGCTTCCGCCAACTTGAAAGTATCCCTGCCAAAAAAGTTGGTACTGGCGCAGTTATTTGTCTTGCGAAAGAGCGGTTGCCGCTTACTGATGATGTTTGGATTTTGCCGGTACAGATGATTTAGCGGGAGGGCGTATGTATATAACTGATTTTGAATCGCATGTAGAAGATAAAATATTTACGCGTGGACAAAAATATTTTAATGATGGCTTTGTAATTGATATGTGGATGGAAGCCCCAAACCGTTACCAAGCTGTAGTCGATGGGAGCATCCCCTATGATGTGGAAATTCATCTTGACTCAAAAGGCGAAATAGTTTTCCATAGTTGCGATTGCCCATACGACTGGGGCGAATATTGCAAGCACGAAGTTGCTGTGCTACTGACAATTCGTGAACATCTAAAATTCGGCACGGCACTCAAACAACGTGGTAAAAAGCGTGGAATGCAAGCATTGCTACAAGGCAAAAGTAAAACAGAGCTTGTAAACCTTTTGTGTGAACTGGCGGACGAATATGATTTAAGGGACGATATTTTTTATCATTTGGAAAACAATGATGGCGAATAAAATTAACTAACTGACACTACTTGCTTTTGCATTTTCTTCTCAAATGATATAGGGTAAAATGGAATTTGACAAATGAAATTTGCAAAAAATGTAGACTTTAAGGTTTTTTTCGGACATAATAAGTATATTGTATACTAATTTCTAAGTTTAACGATAGGTGGTGGTTGCTTTGGAAAAAATTATGGATTTCATTGCTCGCGAAACTAAAGGGCAAAGTTTCAAGACGTTCAAATATTCTCTGGATGCAACCGATAAACCTTCAATCCTCTACGAATATGATGATGAGAAACGCGAAATCAAATGGAACGAACTGGCTGAAACAGATTCCGCGGTCGCAGAAGTTGATTTGAGAAAACTGTCAAACAGCATTACCGATAACACTATATTTACTTATTTTTTGGACGGCTCACGTCGCACATTCAAAGTTGACGATGTCGGTTACGAAAAGAAAAAGGGCGGGCGTATGTTGGTTTTGCCAGTTATAGCTGGACAAATCGGCGTCGGATGCTTGAAGCGTGAAAACAAGATTGTGAAAAGCGAAAAGTTCATTGGGCAAAATGTTATTTCGTTGCCGAATGAGGCAAATCCTAACCCTGCAATCAAAAACGGATTTTATGAAGCTAAGCTAAGCACCTTAAATAGAATGGACTTACTCTCAAAAATCGGCATTCAATTTGATGTGGTTTTAGAGTACAAGACATCTACACCCGCAACAGGAAAAGAAGTTAGCTATGAAGACCGCGCTGTTGCAAAAATCCAAGAAGCTATGATTATAGCAGAGCAAAATATGGTTGCTGAACTTGTAAAAGCGAACAGGCTCGGACAAGACAATTATCTCTTGAAAGATGGTTCGCTGGAATATCGAACAGTTGATAAATTTAAAAGAAATTCTAACGAGGAAAAGACCTTTCTGAATCGTTACAATTATGTTGTCGGCGCTTCTAAAAAGTTCAATCCCGAAAGTTGCCATGATAAAAACAACAAGCCTAACCCTGGCTATATAGCAAATTTGAAATTGTATCACCGCACACCTGTTGCACGTTTCAAAAATGAAAGCATAAACAATATTCAATTTGCCGTTTGGTTCGTAAGGATTAGAGATAGACGATACTCTTCCTCACCTTTTGACGGCGTACTAAAATTGGAGAAAATGCTTACGACCGAACAAGAAATCGCAAATGGCATCGATTCTGAATTGGTAAACTATATAACAGCATGTGTTATCAATGAACGTAATCCCGTTTGTTATGGTAAAGACACACGCTGGGCAAATCACTTGTACCCAATACATTTGACAGAACAATATGTAAAGAGCAAATATATGAGCAAGGAAATGTTCCTCAATCTATTTTAAGGGAGTGCATTATGAAAAACAAATTAATTGGTAAGGTGTTGGCAACAGAAAAATCTCCAACGACAATGGACTCTTTCTGCTTTTGGACACAATCAAACATAAAACTAAATGCGTTTGATGTGGTAAAAGCTGCTCATTTGGACGGCTCGTATACTTATGGCGTAGTCGAGCAGATTTCTCATATAACAGATAGTAGTAGTTTTCTTAGCAACTTCATTTCAAATGATTTTGGCGAGCCTACCACAAATGCTACAACTTTACGTTTGGGCATGAATTATGTAAAAGTCGCCGTTACTTTCAATGACCATAAAGTAAACGGAATCCCCCATGGAATTTATAACCCATTGCTCAATGATAGCAATGTATATTTGGCGACTGCTGATGAAATCACCTATGCTCTTGGGTTGAAAGAAGACGATAATTCAATTGTTTGTGGACAAATCAAAATGTATGAAGGTTCAACAGAAGATGTTGTCACCCTGCCCGTTCCGTTAAATTCTAAATTTTTGATTGGCCCAGAAGGGGCACATCTTAACATTTCAGGCATATCCGGGCTTGCGGCGAAAACTTCATATGCCATGTTTTTACTCAAAGCAATACAGGACTATAAAAGCAAGCGCAGCGAAGACAACGTCGCATTTGTTATTTTCAATGTAAAGGGCAAAGACCTTATGGCTATTGATAAGCCAAATGATTTTGATGGTAGTCAAGATGAAAAGAATGCCGTTTTAGCGGAATATGACGCATTAAAACTATCGCAAGAACCGTTTTCAGATGTCAAATATTACATTCCATTCACCGAGAAGAATTTAAAGAAAAGCACATACTTGAGTGAAAATGAAGTCAAAAATGGATATGAAACTGGCAGACTAAATTCTTTCGCATATCTATTTGAAGAAGATAAGGAAAATATTGAATTGATGTTCTCAAACATCGATGATAGCACACAAACAATGGATACAATTATTGATTACATTTCAACACATTCGGAATTCGCTGGTATTAATAATTGGATTGAATTTTTAGATAAGGTAAAAGGCAAGATGGAGGCTGGTCAATCAGGCGCAAGCAAAGAAATCACAGTTCAATCTTGGCGTAAATTCTACCGTATTATCAATAAGGCAATTCGACATGACGAAATGTTTGCAACTGCATTGCGTGAAGAACACCAATGTAGACTTGAAGATGCATTAAAAGAAATCAAAGCAAATGATGTTTACGTAATTGACATTGCAAAGCTACCAGAAGACAAGCAAGCGTTTGTCTTTGGCAGTGCAGTCGAAGCGATTAGCAATTTGCAATTGGGCGAATATGACGATGGCGGTAAAACACCAGAATATCGCCCGGATAGAATTATTGTTTTTATCGATGAATTAAATAAGTATGCCTCGAAAGAAGTTCCTAAAGGCTCACCCATATTAAGGCGTATTTTAGATGTCGCTGAAAGAGGGCGTTCACTTGGGATAGTGCTATTTGCTGCCGAACAATTTAGGTCAGTAATTCACGACAGAGTTACGGGTAACTGTTCAACCCATGCGTATGGCAGAACAAATTCGACTGAAGTTTCAAAAGGTGATTATAGGCACATTCCCGAAACATACAAGAGCATGATGACGAGACTTTCGCAAGGTGAGTACATTATCCAAAACCCTACATTCCGATCACTTTTGAAAATTAAGTTTCCGAAACCAATCTACAAACAATTCAAGTAAAAGGGGTATTATTATGGCTATTATGGGTAAAAACATATGGGATAACTTAACAACGGGCATGTATTCCGATTCAAAAATAATTTTTCGGGAATACATACAGAATGCTTGTGATGCCATTGACGCCGCTAAAAAACAGGGTTTACTTGGTGAAAAAGACGGTGAGGTTGAAATAATTCTCAATGATCAAAATCGTAATATCTCTATTAAAGATAATGGACTTGGTGTGCCATCAGTTGACTTTCAGCGAAAAGTCGGTAACGTTGCGGACTCTGATAAAGAAATCGGCAAGAACAAAGGGTTTCGCGGTATTGGACGGTTATGCGGACTAGCATATTGCGATAAAATTGTTTTCACTTCAAAATATAAAGACGAAAACATTATTTCTATTATGATAATGGATGCAAAAGAGCTGCGTCGCTTACTTTATGAAGATAAAGCAAAATATACTTTTGGTGATGTATACGATAAAATTGTTGAATTCTCGACCGAGCAACCAGACAATATAAACGACCATTTTTTTAAGGTTGAACTGTTCGATATACGAAAAAGCAATTTTGATTTGCTAAACAAGCAAGGTATACAAGAGTATCTATCTTTTGCCGCGCCTGTTCCATATGTCAACAGCTTTTTCTATCGCTCGAAAATTTATGAACATGCTAAAAATATAAGTGCTGAAATCGACGAATACAAAATTTTGATTAATGGTGAACAGATTTTCAAAAATTACAAAACGCACCTATATAAAGGTCAAAAGAAGAATGATGAAATATTTAACGTTGATTTTGAAGATTTTTATGCTGATAACGGGAGCCTAATTGCATGGATGTGGTACGGCGTATCAACTTTTCACGGTGCGCTGACAGAAGAAAATAAAGCTAAGAGATTGCGCCTAAGAAAAGAAAACATACAAATTGGCAATCCCGAAACTCTTAACCCTTTGTTTCATGAAAGTCGTGGTAACAGCTATTTTGTTGGTGAAGTGTTTGCCGTTAGTAAGGACCTTATCCCTAATTCTCAGCGGGATAATTTCAACGAAAATGACATGCGTGTTATTTTTGAGAAGAAACTAAAAAATTTCTTCAAAGGTATGCTGTCCAAATTATATCGTTCAGCAAGTGACGTGCGCGGTTATTATGGTAAAATTTCTGATTATCAAAAATCAAAAGAGGAGTTCGACATTAAAAATCAAATCGGATTCATTTCTCCGTCTGATAAAGAAAAAGCAGAAAAGACACTTGAAAACAAACAAGGCCTTGCTGAAAAAGCCCAAGCAGACATAAATAAATTTGAAATCGCTATCCAAAAAGATACAGCCGCAGCTATGGTTGCTAATCGAATTAAGGCACAATATGAAAGCGAATTCATGCCAGTGATTGATGCAGGTGAAGTTACTGATTCTAAGCCAGTAACTAAAGATAAATATATCACACAAAGCCTACCTCTGGACAGAAAAGGGAGAAAGTTAGTTACGCAAATCTATCAAATTATCACCGACTTTCTCGAAGACGAAAATCTCGCGAAGGAGTTGATTGAAAAAATTCAAGAAGGACTGAAATAGATGGGCCGAAAGGTATTGCTACTCGAACCAAATTATAAAAACAAATATCCTCCTATGGGCTTAATGAAAATTGCAACATACTATCGAAAATTAGGCGATGATGTGCGATTTTTTAAGGGTGACCTGAGAGATTTGGCTGTTGAAATTATCATGGAGCGCCTAATAAAACATTTCGCTACGACACAGACTGATTTGCCGATAAAGAAATATTATACAGAAATCTTTGAATTTATTAAAAGAGGACAAAGAAAATGTCTTATTGGTATCGAAGAATTTCGTAAAGATAACGTTCCTGATGAAATCGATAATGATATTTATGAGGCGTTAAAAGAGTATCACAAAAAATACAAAGCCAACGATTACAAAAATTCATTTGATATTGTTTGCGTAACAACATTATTTACCTTTACATGGGCGGTTACGATTGACACAATCAAATTTGCAAAAAAACTATGCAAGTGTGATGAGCGAGTTTTTGTAGGCGGAATTGCTTCATCTATAGTTCCCGATGAAATATATAAAGAAACAGGAATTAGTCCTATTGTTGGCATGCTTGACAAGCCCGGAATGTTGGGGGATAACAACAATTTAATTGTTGAAAATCAGCCGTTGGACTATTCGATTTTGGATGAAATAGACTATAAATATCCCGCAACAGACGCTTATTTTGCATACATGACAAGGGGCTGCCCAAATAGGTGTGCATTTTGTGCTGTGCCTACGCTCGAACCAGAATATTGCGGTTATATCAGCCTAAAGGAACAGATGGAGTTTACTCGAAAACATTACGGCGAAAAACGAAACTTACTTTTACTGGATAACAATGTTTTAGCATCTGATTGTTTTGAAAAGATCGTTGATGAAATAAAAGAAATGGGTTTTTCAAAGGGCGAAAAATATCTTCCTGAAAATGAATATGAAATAGCATATCGTAGTTTAATGGACGGCATCAAATACAATGAGGGTGTTGTCGGGTATAATGATAGAGCTTTTATTCGCAAGATTGTAAACTTGTATCAAGAAACCCTAAAAAAACTCAAAGGAGAAGAGGCTGGTCATCTGTATCAATTGCTAGAAGAATCAAATTGTTTAACGTCTCATTCGGCAAGCAAGGAATCCATTGCTCAGAACGATATAATATTTCGTGAGACGTACAATAAGATATTCAGGCCGAAGCTCTTAGTGCGCTATGTTGATTTCAACCAAGGTATTGAAGGTAAATTATTGACTGACGATAAGATGAAAAAGCTAGCCGAAATTCATATACGACCTTTACGAATTGCCTTTGATTATATTGCACAGAAAAATAGCTACGAAGCTTCCATTCGTCTAGCTGCAAAATATGGCGTTACCAATCTTTCTAATTACATGCTTTATAATCATAAAGATAAACCAGAAGACTTATATGTTCGCATGAAATTAAATATAGACTTATGTGTGGAGTTAGGAATAAGCATATATTCTTTTCCAATGAAATATCACCCAATTTCTGATCCTGCGTGGTTTAGAAACCGAAATTATTTAGGCGACAATTGGAATAGAAAGTTTATTCGCGCCATTCAAGCTGTACTAAATTCTACCAAAGGAAAGATAGGAAAAGGTAAAAGTTTTTTTGAAGAAGCTTTTGGTGAAAGCGTGGAAGAATTTCAAAAAATCCTATGGATGCCAGAAGCCTTTATTATTTATAGACGAAAGCATGACGAAATGCTTCGTGAAAAACTATCTGATAGATACACCAATTATGATGGTAGCGAAACGAATCTTACCAATGACTGGTGGAATAAGTGGTGCAAATTAGATTCAGATACGCTTTCGAAGGTCAAAAAAATTATTAGCAACAATATTTTTACAAATGAAACTTGCGAGACGGGAGACGCCAAAGTTGATGAGATGCTTGCATTTTATTTAATACGTCGCGAGTAAAAAGATTCCACCGCAATATCACTCTATGTTATTTAAGTGATGAGGTATATCATAATAAGCTAGGGCAACGTCCTATAGCTTATTTTTATGCAAATTTCAAAAAACAAAATATACCTTGCCCTTAGTGATCCGGCATGCTACAATAAAAGCGCATTTCAAACATTCCATAAAGGTGAACTACATGAAAAAGTCCAACAGCATTGCCATATACTCCCGCAAATCAAAATTCACAGGCAAGGGCGAGAGCATCGACAACCAAATAGAGCTTTGTAAGCAATACATCCGCACTCACTATCCCGATGCGAGTGATGACGATATTTTAATGTATGAAGACGAAGGTTTTTCCGGTGGCAATACGCAACGCCCGCAATTTAAGAAGATGATGGAGGACGCTACTGCAAAAAAATTCTCCGTGCTTGTTTGCTATCGCCTTGACCGCATTAGCCGTCACATTGGCGATTTTGCAAAACTTATCGAAGAGTTAGACGGACTTGGCATTTCTTTTGTATCCATCAAAGAGCAATTCGACACCTCTTCACCAATGGGACGAGCCATGATGTACATATCATCCGTCTTTTCGCAATTGGAGCGGGAAACAATCGCTGAGCGTATACGTGATAATATGCACGAGCTATCAAAAACAGGCCGCTGGCTTGGCGGCATGACCCCAACAGGCTATGAATCTGAAAGTATCCAAAACATTACCGTTGACGGCAAAGTGAAAAAAGCCTGCAAGTTACGCCTTATTCCCGAAGAAGCCGAAATTGTACAAACCATTTTCAAGATGTTTTTACAGAACAACTCAATGGCAAAAACCGAAACTTGGCTTATCCAAAACGGCTACAAAACTAAAAACGGGCGACTATTCACTCGCTTTGCTATCAAGAATATCCTTACAAACCCTGTGTACATGATAGCTGACGATGTTGCCTATAAATTTCTAACCGATAATAACGTTGACCTCTTCGCAGAAAAAACAGACTTTGATGGCATTAGCGGCATCATGTCATACAACCGTACTATACAAAAGCCCGGTAAAGCGCATGTTTTCCGTCCGACGGAAGAATGGATTGTATCTGTCGGTAAGCACACGGGGATTATTAGCGGTGCGGATTGGGTGCTTACCCAAGAACGCCTTGGGCAAAACACAAATAAATCATACCGCAAGCCCCGTAGCAATGTTGCCCTGCTTTCTGGATTGTTACGTTGTGCTTGCGGCGATTATATGCGCCCTAAAATGAGCCAACGGAAAAACAGCGAGGGTGATTTTATCTACTCTTATCTATGTACTATGAAAGAAAGAAGCCGTTCTCATAATTGCAAAATGAAAAATCCTAACGGCAATATGTTGGACAAGGCTATATGCGAAGAAATCAAAAAACTAGGCGAGGATAACTCCGAGTTCCTCCGCCAATTGGAAACAGGCAAACGTCAGCTTGAAGGCAACCGTGAAGAGTACGGCGATACACTTGAAAGTCTGAAAGACGAGCTTGTCGAGAATGAAAAAGAGATAGCAAACTTAGTCAACACAATGGCAAGGGTCGCTGGTGGTTCTGCCGAAGATTACATCATTAAACAAATTGACGAGATGCACGAAAAAGGCAATGCCCTAAAAAGCCGCATTGCCGAGCTAGAAAGCCTTATGGAAACTCACGAACTATCCGATATTGAGTTTGACGTTATCCGTCAAGTGCTATCTAATTTCAAATCCACTCTTGATGTAATGGATGTCGAACAGAAACGAGAAGCGATCCGCGCGTTCGTAAAACGCATCGTTTGGGATGGACAAAATATTCATATGTATCTTTTTGGCTCGGATGACGAAAATGGCTTAGAAATGCCGCTTGAAGAGGATGAAAAAAGTCCATCGGGAAGGTATAGCAAATGAAATACTAATGGACATTCGCTCCAGCAAAAAACGCAATGGTGACATTCATTTGCAGGACGTGGTTGGCGTAGACCGCGAGGGCAACGAGGTACGCGTAGAAGATAAAATTGCCGACGATAAGGAATCTGTGGATGAGCAAGTTGGACTCAAAATGCAAATTAGGCGTTTGCAGGATGTACTAAGGCGAGTGCTTCACGGTAGAGAAAAAGTTGTAATTGAAATGCGCTATGGGCTGGGGGGCAGTGATGAGCTTACCCAGCGGGAAATTGCTAACGAACTTGGTATATCGCGCAGCTACGTAAAGCGACTGCGCTATGGTAAATAATACCTGTAGATGTACAAAAATATAACTACGACCATCCATTTTTTTTAGCTTTACTTCTGGACAAGCACCGTCACGGCTTGCATCGGTATAGATGCT
>Ga0123352_10014879_pt1 | contig 12392 bp, 10 predicted proteins | sample TergutLab28metaG_FD_89700 | JGI IMG/M metagenome (GOLD analysis project Ga0123352, IMG submission 89700) | Labiotermes labralis P1 segment gut microbial communities from Petit-Saut dam, French Guiana - Lab288 P1 | ecosystem: Host-associated > Arthropoda: Insects > Digestive system > Gut ... | reverse complement strand
CGCGCAAAGAGGGGGTATATGATGAGTACCATAAGAGGAACTATCAAGCAGCTAGGCATGATTATCGCACTGGTTGCCATGACGATTTTATTTCAGATTACAACAAACGGCACCATGCTGTTGCCGGGGAATATCACAAACCTGATCCTGCAAAACAGCCATATTTTGATCTTGGCTATTGGGATGATGCTAGTCATCATCACAGGTCGTGTTGACCTGTCCGTTGGGAGTTTGGCAGGCTTTTCCAGTGCGCTCTCCGGCATTTTCATTATCAGTTGGGGCCTGCCCCTGTGGGTTGCTATGCCTGTGGTGTTGCTGATTGGGGCCTTGGCTGGTGCCTGGAATGGGTATTGGATCGCCTATCGAAACATCCCGTTCTTTGTGGTGACATTAGCCGGGATGCTTGCCTTCCAGGGTTTGACCATGGCTGTTTTAGGCGGGGGAACCATTGCGACATTCCCCCGAGCATTCACCCAGATTGCATCGGGCTTTCTCCCGAATCTCGCCGGGGGCGGGTTTAACGTGACCGCTATTGCCCTTTGCGGGTTGGGCGCTCTGGTGTTTGTGGTGTTTGAACTACGTAAGCGCAAGACGATCCAGAAATTTGAAGGGGAAGTGGCCTCTATGCCCTTCTTCCTTGCAAAGCTCATCCTGATTGCGGGCGCAATCATGTTGTTCGGCTATTGGTTTGCCGAGGCCAGAGGGATGCCCATTATTATGATTCTACTGGCGTTCTTGGTCATCCTCTACAGCTTTATCGCCAGTAAGACCGTCATGGGCAGACACATCTACGCCACCGGCGGGAACCCCAAGGCGGCAGAGTTAAACGGCATTAAGACCAAGAAAGTGGTATTCTGGGTCTATGTAAACATGGGGATGTTGGCGGCTCTTGCCGGTATGGTGGTCGCCGCCCGCTTTGACGCCGCCTCTCCAAGAGCGGATGCGGGTTTTGAGCTACAGGCCATTGCCGCATCTTTCATCGGCGGGGCCTCCCCCTCGGGCGGTGTCGGTAAAATCGTAGGGGCCGTCATCGGTGCGATGGTGATGGGTGTCCTCAACAACGGTCTACGGCTACTGGGACACGGTGCTGACATTCAGTTGGCCATCACCGGATTTGTGCTCCTAGCTGCGGTTGCCTTTGATGTTTATGTAAAGACTAAGTCGAAATCGGCGTAAGTATGAAAACGGGCCTTGTTTGAGAAACACTTCTCGAACAAGGCCTGTTTCATTTTTGCATCATCCTGCTTTGTTAGGGTGCCGCTCGTTGTGTCGGGGTTCCCCACCACCCGGCGGGAGCGGTGCGCTAGGGGTGATGGTTGTTTGTCCAAACATATGTTCCGGCCTAGACTCGGGTAGGACTTGGTATTCACCATTTTTGCGCGCCAACATTCGCCACCATGACCTTATAGCGGTGGTTGTTGGTTTTGCATTGGTAGGTGTAGGAATGTTGCTTACCTGCATATAAATAAAATACCATAGTTTTCGGCGTTATGTTGCTGGGTGATCGAAAAAGACTCTGTAGGAGGCAATTTGATAGCTCCTACCACGCAATTGGCCTTCTAGGGGCACTCGCTTCAGCCCATGCGTTGTCCGATACGGGAATCAATTTTTTGATTTCTAAAATTACATGGAAATTAATTTTGCGAATAATTATGCGCCCTATTTGAGGAAATGTATATTCCAAGCTGGTTTTGTTAAAAAATTTACGTTCAAAGCACATAGCAGGTATAATACCGTCAGGGCAACGTGAATATTTATTCAGAAAAACCTGTTTCCGCCCCGCTACGCCTTTCTATTGACAAGAAGGGAGAAATTCAGTATAATGCAATTAATTTAACTTACTGATTTAATCTTATGTGCTTATAATTACCTATTATGTAATGCTTAAATAAAAAAAGAGTTGCTATATATCAAGCAGAAATATTGTTCGTTCTAGTCCGTGAGAAAAGCGATAAAAACATTTTGTTTTTATTATATTAAAATCAAATTTTAAGGTGGAGATGTAAGATGCGAACAGGAGTAGTAAGAAAAGGGCTAAGTATGATGTTGGCATTGTGTATGCTGTTGACCTTGGTTCCTGTGCAGGCACAGGCCAATAGCGAGGTGCCGGCTGGGGACTTGGCGTATGGTGGGGACAATGTTGGCATTGTGCCAGCGAACGCTCTTGCGCCAGGAGACCATGGCAGCTTCACTGTGGGGAATGGCGAAACAGTAACCATAGGTGCAGGTGTAACTGTAACCGGTACAGTAATCGTCAATGCTGGTGGTACACTCAATATGACCGGCGGTACGATTACGGGCCCTGGGCGTGGAGTGCTTATGCAAGGGGCAGGTAGCACATTTAATATGAGTGGCGGTACTATCACAGGCAACGAAACAGACGGTGGTGGTGCCGGTGTGGATGTAAACAGCGGTGCAGTCTTTAACATGAGTGGCGATGCTTCAATACGTGCTAATTCTGCAACGGCTAGTATAGAAGGGGTAGGGCTTGTCCAGGCTGCGGGTGGTGTGATGGTTCACGAACATGGTGAGTTCAACATGCACAGCGGAACGATTCATTATAATCGGTCTGGACTTATTATGGGAGATACCTATTCTGGTAATGGCGGTGGTGTACATGTAGCTGGTGGCAGGTTTAACATGCACAGTGGTACAATCACTGGAAATACGGCAACTGCCCGTGGCGGCGGTGTGTATGTGCAAAGTAATGGGTCTTTTATCATGCACGGTGAAGGGTCAAAGCTTATTACCAATAATATCGCCCATAATATGGGTGGTGGCGTATCAGTAAGTGCCGGAGGAACAACGTTCACCATGTCTGACGGAGCAGTTATTCGTGGCAATACGGCTAACCGTGGTGGAGGGATATGTCTCTTCAATTTAGGTATCGCCGAGATGACGTGGAATCGTGTAGGTAGCAGCACCATTTACATATACAATAATGGGAGTACCGAGGCTCGCACTACGGAGCGCGGTGGTGGAATTGCCATTTGGGGCGGTGGTAGCACGATAGCAATACCGGAAAATCTGGTTATTGCGGGGAACAGGGCAACCTACGGCGGTGGCATTCACGTGTCTGGCTTCCTCGCCAATAGTCCCGCAGTCATTATTCCCGCAACCGTCAGAATTGGTGGCCTTGATACTGGTAGCACACGCACCAGTGGCAACACGGCAAGCTACGGCGGTGGCGTATATGTGGCGGAAACTGCCACGCTCACAGTAGCGGGGGGCACAATTGAGGGCAACCATGCAGGCTATGATGGCGGGGGCATTTTTACGGAAGTGTACACCTATAGTAGCCCGCTGCCCAACTTGGTCGGCGGCGCACGGCACTATTCTAACTTGACCGTTGCAGCAGGTGTGACGTTTCGAGGCAACACCGCTGGTAACGGCTCTTATGCACCGCCCAGAAATGCGGTCACGCATACGAATGTAGCGGTCACGGGTAGCCGTTCTACTCCGACTTCTGGGACAGAAGCATTTTGGCATCCGTTGAACAACTATGATGTTAACTTCCATGGTGTTCGGTTCGATCTAGATAAGACCGCATCACTTCCCAACGATCGCCCTGTGTCACCCGGTGAGTTGTTGACTTATACCATCACGGTTCGGAACGAAGGCCGCGGAACGGCGATTGATGTTGTGATTGAGGATGACTTGGTCGATTTGCTACCGCACATAGACTCGCCGGGTGCGGGTGCTGTGACCATCACAGGCACGGGCGCAGATTTGACAGGTCTGACCGGCAGGACAGTAGCGGATTTAATGGCAGGGATCACGGTTCCCAGAATTGATCCGGGCGGCGAGGTAGCGCTTGCATTCACGGTCCGTGTCCGTGCTGATTTGAATGTGCGCGAAGTGGAAATTTTAGATAACATCGTGAGAGTGAACCCCGGTGAGATCGATGAGGAAGATGAAGATGAGGATGTTCCAGTCCGCCTTCCTGCGACACTGCGCAAGGATGCAGATGTATCGAGCGTACAAGTGGGCGAAACCATACGCTATACCTTGCGTGCGACGAACCCGAATGGGTTTGCACTAGACTTCATCATCGTAGACAGACTGCCGGAGGAGCTATCGCTGGTGCGTAACAGCGTGACACTGCCCTACAGCTTTAGAGGTGGTAGTGAGATTGTGTTAAACGGCGAGACACTCGTGCGGGGCGGTGAATTGCGCATCCCTGTCACCATCCCGGCAAATGGGTTTGTGGAAGTCAGCTTTAACGCAGTGGCAGTGGCAGCACCTGCCGCGGGTGCAGACATTGAGAACATCGGTATCTTGTACCGCGTTCCTCTTACTCCCGGTGGTCAGCCGGACCCCAACGGTGATCCGGAGCATGAAGAGTATCGTGATGATGCATATGTTCCAGTCCGGCTTCCGGCGAGACTAGCAAAGACCTCCAACGCACCGGAAACAGGTGTGCCGGTGGGCGGCATCGTGGAATACACCTTGCGTGCAACGAACCCGAACGAGTTTGTGCTTGCGAATTTTGAAATCGTAGACGACCTTCCGAGCTATCTCCGGTTTGTACCGGGCAGTGTGCGGATTAACGGCGCACCGGCGGCGTACACCTTTGTTGACGGCGTGTTGCGTGTCACGGTAAACATTCCGGCAAGAGCGAATAATGCGGATGGAGCTGTAGTTGTGACCTTCCGTGCTGAAGTAATATTGGCCCCGGCGAACGGTGCGGACATTGAGAATATCGGCATCCTGTATCGTCCCCCAGCCACTCCCGGAGGAGAGCCGGTAGAAGAATATCGTGATGAGGAAGAGGTTCCAGTCCGTCTTCCGGCGCAGCTAACCAAGTCCTCAAATGTACCGGCAGGCACAGAGGTGCAAGTGGGCGACATCGTGGAGTACACCCTGCGTGCAACGAACCCGAATGGGTTTGCGCTGACAGGCTTCCAAATCGTAGACAGACTGCCGGTGGAGCTTGAGGTTGTGGGCAACGTATACAGAGATGGTACCGCAGTGGCGGGTGCCGTTGTGGGTGGCGTATTGCGTGTAACCGTAGATATCCCGGCAAGAGCGAATAATGTGGACGGAGCTGTAGTTGTGACCTTCCGTGCCAGAGTAGCATCAGCACCGACGGACAGTACGGACATTGAGAATATCGGCATTCTGTACCGTCCCCCGATTACTCCCGGCGGAGAGCCGGAAGAAGAATGTCGTGACGAGGAAGAGGTTCCCGTACGCCGTCCGGCGACGCTGATCAAGTCCTCAAATGTACCGGCAGGCACAGAGGTGCAAGTGGGCGACATCGTGGAGTACACCCTGCGTGCAACGAACCCGAATGGGTTTGCGCTGACAGGCTTCGAGATCGTAGACAGACTGCCGATGGAGCTATCACTGGTACGCGGCAGTGTGACCTTGCCCTACACCTTTAGCGGTGGCAGCGAGATCGTGTTAGACGGCGAGACCTTTGTACGGGGCGGCGAAGTGCGGATATCCGGCCTTACCATCCCCGCAAATAACGGGTATGTGGAAGTCAGCTTCTACGCAGTCGTAATAGCACAACCCGCCGAAGGCAACACCATCGTGAATGTCGGCACTCTATACAGGCCAGATGGTACTCCTGAAGATGAAGATGAAGAGAGAATTGAAGAAGGGAGTCGTGAGCGCACAGACCCCGGCTTCAGGATCACCAAAAGTGCTACCGGCGTTGCCGTAGCGGGTGAGCCACTGACGTACACCCTTATTGTAGAGAACGTTGGCGACATAACGATCACCGGCTTAGTCGTTACCGATCCGTTGCCGCCACAACTGCGACATCCCCGGGAACTTGTATTACCCAGCGGAGCAGTAGGTGGGTTTGACGGCCAGACTTTGCGTGTGACCTTAGCTTCTTTAGAACCCGGCGAGAGTGCAACCATCACCTTCGTTGTAACTGTGGCTCCCGGTGTCATGAACCGGGCGGTCATCCGCAACACCGCCACAGTCCACGACCCGATAACCGAGCGCGAAGAAGAGGACGAAGAAATAACCATCGTGGACGGTCTGCCGGAGCGGCAAGCCTACCTCATCGGCGTTGCCGGTGAAGGAGATCCTCGTCCCATTCATCCACAGAGAAATATCACCCGTGCAGAAATTGCGACCGTCTTCTTCCGTCTGATTTCTGATGAATTAAGACTAGAATATTGGGAGCAACAGAACCCCTTTGACGATGTGCAGTTGCACCAATGGCACAACAACGCCATCAGCACCATGACCAATATGGGTCTGTTTGAAGGAGTCGGAGACAACATCTTTGCACCCAGACAGTCGATTACGCGCGGAGAATTAGCGGCAGTTATGGCCCGATTCTTTACAACGCATCAAGATGATAATATCGGCGACTTTTCGCTCCACAGTGTCGGTGACCACTTTAATGACATCGCCAACCACTGGGCACGAGATTACATCAACCTAGCGGCAGAAAACGGCTGGGTACAAGGCCCCTTGGGACTAGGCGGCCCGTTTAATCCACGGGAACCCATCACACGGACCGAAACAGCGGCGATGATCAACCGTATTTTCGACCGGCTGATAGAGACCCCGGACGGTCTGCATCCCGACATGATTCGTTGGCCGGATAGTACAAATTACAATGCATGGTATTTCATCTACATACAGGTGGCGACCAATTCCTACACCTATCACCGTAGATACGACAATGCCCGGTACAAGTTCATGGCGGACATCAGAGATGCCCGTGAATGGCAGATATTAGAGCGGCCCGAGTCTAGACCGGAACATATTTTCGGAGGATAAACAGTAGACAGCCACAACCCCCCGGTGCAATGCACCGGGGGGTTGGCTTGTAGTGGGGCAGTAATCGGTAGAGTGCCGAACCCCACATACCATTACTGTTGACAACACAAGCGTAAGACGATAGACTAATATAGTCGAACCACTTGGAAAGCAAGTGGCTTGGCTATAGAAGCAAAAAACGGAGGGACAACCCATATGCAACGCTATATTCGCCCGGCAACCCCAGGAGATTTTGATGCGGTTTGGGCCGTGCTACAAAGCGGGCGGCAATACTTAAAAGATCAAAACCTGCCCCAATGGCAAACCGGCTGTGGCCCACGGGAAGCGGAAATCAAAGAACGGCTGAAAGCAGGAGAGAGCTATGTGCTGATACTGGACAGTGTGGTCTCTGGCTACACGATGCTGGTGCCGGAACCTGACGGATCGCCGCCCATGTCAGAGGGCGCTTGGGCTCCGTGTGACACCCCCTATGTGGCTGTCCATCGGGTGGCCATGGGCGAGCATTGTCGTGGTAAGGGGCTGGCGGGGGGCTTTTTGCGGGATATGGTGCTCATCGCTGGGGCTTTGGGCTATCGGGATATCCGCATTGACACCCACCCGGATAATGTGATTATGCAAAAGATAATCCAACAAGCGGGGTTTGTGCGGTGCGGCACGATGGAGAAAGGCATCCCCGGCGGAACCCGCTGGGCATATCAGATTGTGTTTTAACCCCAAATATGATAAAATACCTTGATACGATACTCCAAGGAGCGCACACATGACCATATTGGGAATCGACCCGGGCTACGCCACGGTGGGGTTCGGGCTTATCAAAGGAAATCGAAGCCGGCAAGAAGTCATTACCTACGGTGCCATTACAACCCCAGCAGGGGATCCGTTTGCGGCGCGGCTGAAGCAGGTATATGATGATACCTGCTTGCTATTAGAACAGTTCAAACCGGACGCTATGGCGGTGGAAGAGTTGTTTTTTAACAAAAACGAAAAAACTGCCATCTCCGTGGCCCATGCGAGAGGGGTTCTGCTCTTGGCGGGACAGGCCATGGGTGTGCCCATGTTTGAGTACACACCGCTACAGGTCAAGCAGGCCATTACCGGCTATGGCCGGGCGGAGAAACAGCAGATGATGGAGATGGTCAAACGACTGTTAAAACTCAATCAAATTCCAAAGCCGGACGATGCGGCAGACGCATTGGCCGTGGCCCTCTGCCATATGCGGAGCGCGAATAATCTATTATCATCCGTAGGAGGGTCAGAGATATGTTCCACTATATAAGCGGTACCGTGGCGGGGCTGGACACAAACCTTGCTGTGATTGACGCAAACGGCGTGGGGTACGCCATTTATACCACCACCACCAGCCAAGCCGATCTCACCATGGGCGAGGCGGGGAAGCTGTTTATCTATCATGTTGTCCGGGAGGACTGTTTTGACCTCTATGGGTTTTCCACGCTGGGAGAAAAGCGTTGCTTTGAGCTACTCATCAGTGTCTCCGGCGTGGGGCCGAAGGCGGCGTTGTCGATTTTGTCGTCTAGTACACCGGAAGGGCTGGCCATGAGTATATTGGCTGAGGACGATAAGGCCATTATGGTGGCCCAAGGGATTGGGAAAAAGATCGCCCAGCGGGTGATTTTAGAGCTGAAAGACAAAATGGCGAAAAGCGCACCGGTCTTTACAGGCGGCGGTATGAAGATGCCAGCGGCGGCCCCTAATATGGGCGACAATCTGCTGGGTGATGCGGTGGCGGCCTTATCAGTGTTGGGGTATAGTCAGGGTGAGATTTCCCTTGCCCTGCGGGATATTGATTTAGAGAGCCAGCCCTTAGAGGAAGTGATCCGGCAGGCACTGAAAACCATGGCGAAATAGGGAGCGGTTAGAATGAGCATTGAATTTGCACCCCAAGAAGAAACCCCCATCGTCACCACCAGTATTCGGGAAGAGGACGAGAACGAAGGTTCACTGCGCCCGAGAAGCCTGAGTGAATACATCGGGCAAGAGAAGGCGAAGGAAAACTTAACAATTTTCATTGAGGCCGCCCGTGGACGGGGAGAGCCGTTAGACCACGTTTTGCTTCATGGCCCACCGGGACTGGGGAAGACGACACTGGCCGCCATTATTGCCCACGAGATGGGGGTTAATCTGCGGATTACCTCCGGCCCCACGATTGAAAAAGCGGGGGATTTGGCGGCGTTGCTTACCAACTTGGGGGAGAATGATATCTTATTTGTAGATGAGATTCACCGCCTTAACCGCTCCGTGGAAGAGATTTTATACCCAGCCATGGAGGACTATGCCTTAGATATTATCATCGGGAAAGGCCCCTCTGCTAACTCCATTCGGCTGGACTTGCCGCGGTTTACGCTGGTGGGGGCCACGACTCGGTCGGGCCAGCTATCTGCACCACTCCGTGACCGGTTTGGGGTGATGCTGCGGTTGGAGCTGTATTCTACGGAAGAACTCTGCAAAATCGTCACCCGCAGTGCGGGGATATTAGATGTACCCACTGAGCCCGATGGGGCCATGGAGATTGCCTCTCGCTCTCGTGGGACGCCTCGGATTGCCAATCGGATGCTACGCCGGGTGCGGGATTTTGCACAGGTGAAAGCGGACGGGATTATTACTCGGAAGGTGGCAGATAATGCGCTGACCAGTTTAGAGGTGGATCATTTGGGCTTAGATTCCCTCGACCGCAGGATGCTGAAGAGCATCATCGAACACTACGGCGGCGGCCCCGTGGGGCTGGAGACCCTCGCCGCCACAGTAGGGGAGGAGTCCATTACCCTAGAGGATGTGTATGAGCCGTATTTGCTACAAAACGGCTTTTTGTCCCGCACGCCAAGAGGTCGGTGTGTGACGCCGAAGGCGTATAAGCATTTGGGGTTAGAGTTTTTGGGCCAGCAGGAGTTTGAGTAACATGATCCATCACGCCTTGTAGGGGACGATGGCAATCGTCCTGCAGTTCAAATTTGTAGTGAGATAATAACATGGGCGGATTGCCATCCGCCCCTACAACCAGACCAAATAAACCACAAGACACATCTTTTTAGGAGGAAACATCATGGGAAAACTATTCGGAACAGACGGCATTCGCGGAGTTGCTAACGAAGGGCTGGACATCCACTTGGCTATGAAAATCGGCCAAGCTGTAGGGCTTGTCATCGGGCAAGAGAAGGGTCGGGCTCCGGTGGTGGCCATTGGGAAAGATACCCGCTTGAGCGGCGACATGCTAGAGTCAGCCATGGTGGCGGGACTTTGCGCCTCCGGGGCGGATGTGATGGTGCTGGGCGTGGTGCCTACACCGGCGGTGGCGTATATTACGGTGCGTTCCGGGGCGGATGCGGGGATTGTGATCTCGGCGTCCCATAATCCGTTCCATGACAATGGGTTTAAGATTTTTAACGGCAAGGGCTTCAAACTTTCCGATGAGTTAGAGAGGAAAGTGGAGGATTTAATCCTCAATGAGGAACCCATGCCCCTCATGACCGGGGACAAAATCGGGAAAGTTTTGCGGAAAAATAAGAACTGGGTGGAAAAATATATCAGCCATCTGACCAACGCCGCAAAGCCGGAGGTAGAAGGGCTCAAGGTATTCATCGACTGCTCCAACGGGGCCGCCACCCGGACAGCGTCGGATTTGTTTGACCAGCTCAAACTGGACTTAGAGATCATCAAAGCCCACCCAAACGGCACCAATATCAACGACAATTGCGGCTCTACCGACACGGCGTTTTTGAGCCGGGCGGTGGTGTCCGGCGGGTACGATATTGGCATCGCCTTTGACGGGGATGCAGACCGGTGTATTATCATAGACGAAAAAGGCGCCATTGTAGACGGGGATAAAATTCTTGGTGCCTGCGGTCTGGCGATGCATAAAGAGGGGAAGCTCAGACACGGTACCATTGTGGCCACGGTGATGAGCAACTTGGGGTTCCATAAGTTTGCAAAAGAAAATGGCCTTACCCTCCTCTGTGCTAGTGTGGGGGATCGGCATGTGTTAGAAAAAATGCAGGAGGGCGGCTATAACTTAGGTGGCGAGCAGTCCGGGCATGTGATTTTCTTAGATGATGCCACCACCGGGGACGGGCAGCTGGCGTCTATTGAGTTCTTAAACGTTCTTGCGACCTCTGGCAAAACCGTGTCGGAATTGGTGGCGGATATCAAAGACTATCCCCAAGTACTCGTTAACGTCCCCATCGCCGGGGGCAATGCGGCCAAAGAGGCGGTGATGGCATCACCGAAGCTACGAGAAGCCCTAGAGGAAGAAGAGGCGAATCTCACCGGCCGGGGCAGAGTGTTAGTGCGCCCCTCGGGCACCGAGCCGTTAATCCGAGTCATGGTGGAGGCGGACGAGCAGGATTTGGTCGATTCCACGGCGGAAAAATTGGCGCGATTGATAGAAAATTTCTAAACTTTGGATTTGGCTGTATGAAATTGTAAATTTGCTTGACATTTTGGCAGAAAAGACATATACTGATATGAGAATATTATGGATGAACTACACAAATTAAGCGATGAGACGTTGCAGACCATGGCAACAAGGGGCGATTCGTTGGCGGAAGAGGTCTTGGTACAGCGGTTTGGCCGCTTGGTACGGCAGAGTGCCCGGCCCTTATTTCTTGCCGGCGGGGACAGTGAAGACCTGATCCAAGAGGGGATGCTGGGCCTGTTGGCTGCCATTCGCACATACTCGCCCGCAGCAGAAGCGAGCTTTTCTACTTATGCAGTAGTCTGTATTCGCAACAGGCTACTTACCGCCATCAAAACTGCGTCGAGAAACAAGCATACGCCACTCAATCAGGCGGTTAGTTTAGAGGTACCCCAGATAGACCAGCGCCACGGGACAGAGGGGCGGCGGGATTTGGAAGAGCAGGTTCTAGCGAATGCTTGGGTCGATGAGATGCAGGCCCAGTTTGTGGGCGTACTCTCTCGGTTTGAACATGAAATTTTAGTGTTGTTTCTTCAGGGACTCAGCTATCAAGAGATGGCGGTTTGTACGGGGAAGTCAACAAAGTCTATTGACAATGCCGTTGGGCGGATTCGGAAAAAGCTGGCGGCACACTTAGCTACGGCGAGATCAGCGGAGGGCTGAACGCACAATATACCCATGGGTGCGACCCAGAGGGGAAGACTATTCGAAGAGAGGGTTATTCAGCATGTACGAAGACAAAAACATCCAATGTAGAGACTGTAGCGAAGAGTTCGTATTCACATCCGGTGAGCAAGAGTTTTATGCCGAGCGGGGCTTCCAAAACGAGCCACAACGGTGTAAAGGTTGCAGAGACGCCAAAAAGGCCGCCGCCCGCGGCCCCCGAGAGTACTTTTCCACCATCTGCGCCGACTGTGGCCAGGAGGCCAAAGTGCCCTTTGAGCCGAAAACCGAGCGGCCTGTTTATTGCAGTGACTGCTTTTCAACACAGCGGGCAGAGTTTTAGGATGTAGGTGTTCTAGGGGGTTTTCAAATTCTCTAGAGGACAAGTTATGGTGTCCGGTTTCGGGATTGGGTTCCCGAGACCGGGCTTTTTTTGTTTTGGGGGCTTTTGGTTTTTTGCCGGTTTGGTGTGTTACGTTTGTGCTTTGTAGGGGGCGTGCCCCTGTGCGTCCCGGCCCTTGACCTTTCTTGTTCGGCGTGTCCGCCGATTTTG
>Ga0123352_10014878_pt1 | contig 12393 bp, 7 predicted proteins | sample TergutLab28metaG_FD_89700 | JGI IMG/M metagenome (GOLD analysis project Ga0123352, IMG submission 89700) | Labiotermes labralis P1 segment gut microbial communities from Petit-Saut dam, French Guiana - Lab288 P1 | ecosystem: Host-associated > Arthropoda: Insects > Digestive system > Gut ... | reverse complement strand
TGGATACACGAGACGAACTGCTCGTTAACATACTGGATGTTATCGCCTGCATAAAGGAACGTCAAGACGCACTCAGACGAACAATACGCCATGTCTTCACACGAGTTGCAAAGTGCATTGTTGTTGACGGCGGAATTTTCGAGTATTTATTATAAACTGTACCAACTCTGCAAGTTGAACAATAAATACTGGTATTAGAAACAGTACGTACACGCAATATCTCTTTCTTATCAACAATTTTGCAGTAGTACATTCAAATAACTCCATCTCGGAAACCGTTCGGAATAGGACACATGTTCGTATAAATATTTTTGCTTAGAATGACCGATACTATGACCTCCTAGAATATTGACCTTTCCTCCTGAGACACCATGTATATTAGGAATAGTGTCGTTATGCAGATGTATTTGATTTTGAATTGACTTTAAGACGTATTCGCAAATTTGCGAAAAACGACTATTTATTTCGTCCTGTTTGTAAGTCCATCGGTCCGTTCTTCAGCATAGAACAATTCAGCTCGCACTGGACAGATATTTTGAAAATTAGTACTTGAGTATATTTCAAAAATCTGTTGAGAAAATTCAATTTTAATTAAAATCTGGTTTCTGACAAAGGTTGTAGTGAAAACCAAAACACGCAATTTATATTCTGGTACTTTTCTGAAAATTTGCCTCAATGAGATAATGTTTGAAAATATGACAATTCACAAGTCACAGATGAAAAATCTTTCTTTGGTCAGGTAATACAACAAAGTCAGAAAGATGTATTTATCTCAAATAACAGGCCAACCGAGACCCCATTTCTTCAGAAAAGATTTTCAAATTTGTCTTCAACATAAGTTAGTGTGACTTCCATTTTTATTCTCTTCAAACTATTCTGAGTAAATATTAGTAACATTAAACTGAGTGGCTGCTTGCACAAAATAAGTTTTAATTTGTATGATAATTAGCTTGTCTTCGTCTCTCGGTTGGCCTTTCCCAGTACTGTTGCAGTTGAATTTTCTTTCTTTGAAATTGTACGGTTTATCTGACACGTGGTCACAAATCATGTCAACTGTGCGGAACTGCCGGCACAGTGACTGTCCGGCGATTGGAAACATGAAGTATGTCAAAGTGCATCACACCTGAAAAAAGGTATTTGAAGAATTACACATTTCCGTTTTGGTAATTCCAACTAAAAAAATAATATGAGGTTTACGATGATTCCATATTTTGTATTTAGAGAAGTCTGAATACTTAGAACGTTTTAGTCCAAACGAAACTTAAAACGATTCCATTAATCCCCACACAGCATTCTGTAGACGGCGTAATAAACTGACTCGGTGAAACAAAAAGTTATGAAATTCGGAATTGCTTAAGGCTACCGAACATTTTAGGCACTGTAACTTGTATTAAAGCCAGACGGGTAATAACGCCGCTTCATTTTCACACGCAATTTCACGTTTACATCAAATGACACAGAGAAGTATAATTCAGTTTTTTGTTTCCCGTATTAGTGACTAGTGCGTTTTGTTACCCTGAATTAACATGTCTATTTCATTCAGTACTTATAAAACAAATAGGCGTAAAGCGTCTGTATGGGGAGGTTCGTTTGAGAACCTGAAAGGCACTGGCGGTCAAGTGTAATATTGTCTTTGTGCAGTCAGTTACATTTTATCAGTATATATATATTCAGTTCGGAATGGTCAGTAATAATTCACTATAAATTGTTGCTTGCTTATTAGGTTGTTGCTTACATTTAATTATATGCTTTTTATCTGAAATGAAATATTTATTTTCCAGTCCGAGTTTTCCCCTTTTTGAAAGTCGGAAGTAACATCGTTTAGAGAATGTTATCTGTTAAAATTAAATGGTGGTGAATTCTACAGGAGATCGAGGCAAACTTTAGGACACAATACCACTGATGATGTTGAAGATAATGATATAATAATAATAATAATAATAATCTGCTAAACTACAGACTCATTTAAACTGTAACAATCATTATGGAACTTACATCAAAAGCATTTTGCATACAAAAAATTAAAGTAAAAGTGTTTGTAAGTAAGAACAATGCTAAAAACCCTAAAACTGCTCGCCTTAGAAGAATGGATTCGTTCAGGTATCGCAAACAATGCTTTCTCACGTCTTAGATTTTCTGGAATATATCCACACAAAAGAAATGTGATCTCAGGAAAAATATTTTCAAACTCTATCCCAGGTCATCCAGACGAAAGGAGGTAGTTCTGATCAATGTACAGCAAGATACTGACATCTCTCTGGTTTCCGCCTAAGAACAGGATATCAGCTTCATCACTGTAATCCATTCATGAGTCTGTTCCACCACCAAAAAGAGCAGGCAATTAAAGCATACTGTCGTACATCTCCGAACACGGAAGCTACACTTTTTACACGGTCATTTTTTTCCACATGCTTACGTGTACTGCTATGCTGTGTCATCGGTATCTACTGTAAAACATCAAACATTACAAAGTTATAACTTTTAGGTTAGCATGCAGGAACTTGGAGCTATATTCAACTGTTTAGCGTTCTGTAAATTAATTGTAATAATTAAAAATGTAGAATATGTTTATGAAAGAATGAATTGCTTACTTAAATGCTCGACATCAAAAAAATATTAAATACATAAGTCTTTTTTTATAATTCAACTTTAACAATTCATCTTTCTTTAAGTTGCATAGCCCATAGCATAATTCAAATCGGTGTTATTTTGTTTTTAGTAACGGAAAATGGTTCGGAATTAAGTCGTACCCTTTCGTGAACTGTAAATGCAATTAAACATTTGTACATACCGGAACGTTCAGAACGTAAGTAGCATGTATAGAATGTAGTTCAGTGGGAAGGAATGTTTCTTAATGTGGAGAAACTTTGGATAAATTCAGAGTAACACACAGCAGTAGTTTGGTGTCTCAGCACAGACAAGAGGCTTGAGAATGTGACTTTTATCAAAAGGGACCTCTAAATGATAAACTGGCGTGTTAGTACTGGTAGTTATCGACTTGAGGCACAACAATATTATTTTGTCTTAAACCTTTCTGTGTTGTGCACTTTTGTGTCATTAGGTTTAAACTGAAGTGATGAAGTGTAGTTAACATGTTGAAACTAAAATAACCGTTATGATATAAAGTAGAGATAAGAAAATTATAATTTTTACTAAGATTAGTCTGATGACATATTTATGAAAGTAGAAATATTAACAGCTATTTAACTTGAAGGATAGGATATTTAATTATATTCGTGAATGTAAATGTCAAATAATTGCGATTTTTTTTTCGTTCTGTATAAGGTTGAAACCAAAAAAGAAGATGTTAATAATTTAAATATGTTACGTTTATTCTTTTGTTGTTTCATTGAAGTGTCAATAAGAAATGTATGAGTCAAAGAGCAACAGAGAGACTCTTATTTGACGGTCTAATTGAAAAACAATTATTGCTATACTGTGTGAGTTATTATTGTAACAGATCCTTTTGTGTAACGTAACAAGGGACATGTTACATGTTCTACGCATTGGACCTGAATGCAATAAAAGAGGAGGTAGTTTGTCTCTCTTCTGAATCTGGTAACGGTCTCTCTAATTCCGTTCTACAAACCCTTATGACATATTGGTAGGCCGTCATAATAAAAAATGTGCAATATTTGCTTTATATATATATATATATATATATATATATATATACACACACACTCACGCACGTGTACATAAACATCAAAATGTTATCTGCCTGGAAAATCGAGGTAGAATATTGACTCACATCTATCAGACAACAAAGCGTCGCATAACATCAATCATTAACTTATAATGTAACAACATACCACAATTCATATACTGTACCGTAACAACAGAAAAAGCGCTGAAGCACATTGTGGCCAGTAAAATCAGAAAGTGGCCACACAGAGAGACATTCAATGTGTCTTCCAGTTCCTGTATGAACCTGTGGATTAGAGGGAGAGATTAAGTACATTGAAAATATTAAACATGTTAATTGTTACTAGATATTACACTTACGTTTCAGTTTTAGACGACAGGTTGTGTTTTTTTTTAATAAGAAGTAATGTTTAGAAGGACAGTTGGCATGATTATTTGTGTGTAGGTTTTCTAAAAAATATTATAGAAGGTTATTTTCCGAGTGCCTATGAAGTTATCATAGCTCTTGAAAAGATCAAAAGACACAAATCACCAGGTATTGATCAAATCTTAGCAGAACTGTTTATAGCAGGGGACAGAAAAATTCTTTCTGAGATCACTCAACTTATTAATTCCATTTGGAATAAGAAAGAAATGCCTGAGGAGTGGAAGGAGTCGATCACTGTACCTATTTCTACGAAAGGCGACAAAACAGAATGTAGTAATTATAGAGGTATATTATATTTGTCAATTACGTACAAAATTTTATACAACATCCTGTCAAAATTTACTCCAAACATAGAGGAACGTATAGGGGAACATGAAAGTGGATTTCGACGTAGCAGATCAGCTACTGATCACATTTATTTTACATTCGTCAAATGTTTGAGAAAAAACGGTAATACAATTAATAAGTGCATCAGCAATAATTAGACTTCAAGAAAGCTTAAGTTTCAGTTAGGATGGAGGACTTTCATAATATTTTGATTGAGTTTGGTGTCCTTATGAAACTGGAAATTCTAAGAAAAATGTGTCCTAATGGAGCCTATAGCAGATTTCGGGTAGGCAAGCATTTGTATTACATGTTTCTGTTACGCGTGATTTAAAACCCGGAAATGCTTATCACTATTGTTTTTCAACTTTGCTTTAGGGTTTAGGTAAACTACGATGGCCTGAAATTATAATGTACACGTCAGCTTATGGTTTTTGCTTATTATGTTAATATTATGGGCGAGAAAAGTACATACTATTGAGAAAAATATAAACGCTTTGTTATTCGCTAGTTAGGAGATTTGTCTAGAACTGAATGCTGATAAATCTACGTACACGGTGAAGTCTCTGGATCAGAATGCACGACGAAGTCAATATCTATAGCATGATAATAGCTCATTTTAAATGGTGGACGAGTTAAAATATGTGGGAAAACTTAACAATTCATAATTCAATTGAGGAAGATATTAAGAGAAATGGAAATCAAGTAATGCGTCTTATCATGCGATGCAGAATTTTTGTCTTCCAGTTTAGTATTCAAAATTTATATATATATACAAGTATAATTTGTATGTCGTGTTATATGGGTGTGGAACACAGTCGCTGACATTGAGAGAGGAAGGTATGCTGGGAGTGTTGAGAATAGCGTGCTAAATATAATATTTTGGCCCACGAGGGACAAGGTAAAAGGAAAGAGGATAAAACAACGTAATGAGTAACTTAATGATGTGAACACCCCAACCAAAATTGTTCGGGTGATCAAATGGAGATGGTCGTGGCATGTAGCAGGTATGGGTTGGTAGATGTGTCTTCAGGCTTTTGGTGGGAAAACATAAGTGTAAGAGACCGCATGGAAAACACAGGCGAATATGGGATGAATTGATCTTCAGAAAGTTGGATGTTGGAACATCGACTGGATCGATTTGGCTCAGGATAGGGACAGGTGGCGGACACTTTTGAATGCGCTGATTGACATTCGAATTTCTTGACAAGCTGAGAACCGGTTAGCTTCTGAAGAAGGACTCTGCTCCGTGCAGTTAGTAAGTCAGTAAGTAAGTCAATAAATAATTAAGTATTAGATACGGTAAAATAAGTACCTATTTTATGTTGTCGCTACATTGAAGTGTTTTGTACATTCTTTTGAACTTACTCTATAATATTCTGATGGTGTCGAATGCACGTATTTAGCTCTGCTTGCAAGTCGAAGCTCGCAATCGAATGATCTTGTTCATCTTCTTGCCCTTGGTGTGGTGTGATATGTTGCTGTGTGATATCCAATAGGGCTTTATTTAGCTTATCGAACTGACTACAGGCCACAGCGATCAGAGCGGTAACCAGAGACATGTAACCAAATACTATACCCACTGCTTGCAATGATGTGAAACTCTGTAATTAAGTGAATATTTACAACATAAATTTAGTTAAATAAGGCCATTAAGGAATTTTGACGTAAATAATTTCAGCCTATTCTAATGACCATATGGAAATAATTTTGACTCTTATTCTTGTTTTCTAAGATTTATCTTCCGTTCACAGAATGTAAATTCACTTCCATTCAAAACGGAATACGTTTGATTGGATTGAAAGGAAGACTTTTGAGATTCTAAATGGAAACACTTTAGGGTGTCCGTTTTATCTTCATAATTTCACACTAAATTCATCGGTGAAAAATCTGGTATCGCAATGTGAATACATGAACGTAAAGCCTCGAAACAACAGTGAATATATGGAAATGGAGATATGCTTGGGAATTAGATTACTGGGGGAAGCGATTTATCTAATATAAAAAACATGATATCCCATATTACAGGACATAGTGGAATATTAAATATTTTTTCGTGTACTTTTCGAAATTATGAAAATTGTTAATTTGTTTTCACTGTCTTGTGCTTTATTATGTTGCTCCAGTAAATACTACGTCCTGAGAATTGGCAGATAGATTGAGAATATAACTGAGAAGTGATAATTGTGGCCGGACAGCCTTATGCATGAGACTGCGTCGTTTCGCTTGCTAGAATTGCATTTTCGAATCCCACCGAAAGCATGGATGTCTGACTGTTTTGAGTGCTGTGTGTTGCTCGGTAGAGGTCTCAGCGTCTGATCACTCGTCTGGAAGAGTCCTACCGAGTATAGTATGTCTGAGTGATATCTCCAAACTCCGTGAAAAGCGAGGCCATGACCGGTATAGGGGAGGAAGCGCCAAAGAAAGAAAAACCAAAAATATAAAATTGACGTTATTAACGTAAAATTGTCTCTTATGTGGATGATATTTATTAACAGCTGAATTTAATGAATCAAAATAAACTATGGTTCTGCAGTATATTAATTCCAATACAACTTACGTCCCTTTTCTTCACTCTTGTCAGTGTGCGTTTGGCTCGATATAGAAGTGTGGTGTTTGTGACAAAATTTGTGGAAGTGCTACAAACAAGCTGCGAGGGTGAGAAGAATGGGTGCTGTGTTCTTTGTGGCCGAGAATATTGTGAATCTTATGCTTGGCCATGATGTACAATCTTATCCGTTTCACTGAATACTGTATTGACTTATCGTTAATAATTATTCTACTAAATATGACATAACGTTGGATCACATAATGACACGACAGCATACCTGAAATGCTTGTAATGCTGTAGCGCTATGGATTTGTATTAACTGAGTGCCGGCCGATTCACTGGATATGCCAAATTTTTCCATCTTTCTTCCAGTTATGGAAATAAATTCCTGCTCAGAGCCACGGATAGATCAAGAGGGTCTAATTGCATTTTTTTTCCAATTCTTCTTTGTCAGTCAAACGACCAACGCTCTGTAGTTAGAGAGAATCGGAGAAAAACAAGGAGAATGGACAGAAAGAAAGAATATAATAAAGAGTGGAAAATGAAGTGTGTGAATTACGTAAATCCCTTAAATTAAGATGCGATAGATGACAATTCTTTTATAGAAATTTTTACCTGTGAGATGTTAACCAGTTCATAGAACGGTGAAACAGTCCAGTCGAAAGGATACCACGCAGTGAACACTGTTTCGTGGTTTGTCACAATGCGTATTGTTGACTGGACGGTATGGAAACTTATGATCGCAATAGCTGCATTTCTGTTGTACTTCAGAGTCAGCGGGATCCATCCTGCAGCTGTCAAGTGTCCGGTGTCAGCGTCTCTGGTCGGCAGATCTTCCCACGTGAAGCTGTCTGTTAGGTCAATCAAACGTTCAATACCTTGTAGTTGAAATCTGAGACAAAGGAACCAAACCGTTATTTCAGGTATATTAACTGTGGGAAAGCAGTCAAAGTACGGCAGAAAGCTTCGGATCTCTCGTTGCGATATTGTGAGCAATGAAGTTCTTTGCAAATAATATTCTAAAAACAAGATATTATATGTGATGTCTGGTGTGGAGGCCATTAATATTTCAGGGCTAAAGGTTTCTATACACTCGACGAGCAAGTAACGTTGCCACTGATATAAAAATCTAGCATTTGAACAATACCCAAGTTCTTTTCCGGAACGTCGCTGACTCATTACGTTAACTAATGAGTTATAATAAATTCTGGGATAAATTTGCACATTCATTTCCAATGTATATTGACACTGACGTATTTAAGCAGAATGTAGTAGACGACGTATCAGGTAAACAACATGATGTGTACATATCCTCTATTTTATACATAAACAGTCGTATCCTTTATAATTTGATGCGCTTAGATTAAAATTAAGTAGTGGATATGTGAAGGAATGACGTTACGTGCAAGTCACAACTTCTGTAATATGTTTTTGGAAAAGTGTTTATCACATTTATGCTACTGCAGAAGTGACAGCTGTTGATGCTACTTACCTGCAGTATGAAAGTGTCCACATGACATTCGTGGCTGGCAGCAACGCACGCAATGACGTCATGGCGCGTCCCAAATTGTCCCTGTGTATGTACACATCGAAGAACAATGCTATAAATGTACTGCAACCACATGTAATCACTGTTATCATGTACACAGCATGCATAGTCGATAGTTTCTTCATTTTAAACGGAATTCCCGACATTCGTAGAAGGAAAATCGTCGAACTGAAACGATTCTCCGACAGTCCCTTTAGTTTTGGTTCTTGTTTATTCATGTGGAAATAATGTACCTCAATGAGATGTAACACAGAGTTTAAAATACTGCTCGAAGCTTTGGACAATTTACATCTGTTTAGGATATGTCACCTTCTCACTGTTCAGCATATTTCTGAGTGTCAGGAAATTCTGCGTGACACTGAGATGCTTAAAATAGTGCTACTATTTTGTATGGTAAAAAAGTGATCAATAATTTGTTAAATTGCATTATTGATAAGACACGAAAGTCTGTTTTGTAGAATCGGTAATTTGCTTCTGGAAAATTGGGGCAACCACGATACGGCTTAAGTTTCAGCCATTATATTGAAAACTTCCTAGAGGGAATGCGCTACTCACTGGTGCCACTAATTTATTTACAGTGTTGGGAAATTTTACCGAATAAGTAGCCGAAGTTTCATTCTAAATTTATGTACGTTCCGTGAATGGTAAAATACTGTAAAATTAAAAGAATTCACTGAGATGCTACAATAAATGTATGTGTATGTGTGTTAATGTAAATTACCCGTTATTCTTCTCAGAGTTCAGTCAAAAGAAACTCAAATAATCAAATTTTACAGAAATCCTTCCAGTGTGAGTCGAGTTGTTTTATACACACAGACAGACAAAGACACAGCCAAACGGACAGACAAATATGACGATAATATTAGTTGATTTTCGCAATTTTTCTTAAAAGCTTCAATGTAAAAGTTAAACACTCGTATTAAAAATGCATTTTCATTAATTTTATTTGTACCTGTATGAGATCACCATTAATTTTTAACTTCTTTCGTACGAAATACTGATCATTCGTGTCTATTTTACAGATAATTTCTCCCTAGTATTTTAAGACATGCGCTCCGACACGTATTTCTTTTCTGTATTTTATGATTTTTCTCTGAAACTCATTTTTCTTGTATTGAAAATGATAAACTCTTAGATACGAATATTATGGAATCTGATGAAAACTCATACATGCTATTTGTGTCGTGAGGCGCGTGAGAAAACATGATTTTGATATAAATTTTAAACTACCGGTGTTTCTTGTACGATGAAAACTTAGTCTACTGAATTCCACAAGATTTATTCTCAAATTTTCGGTCAAAAATGAAAGAATAATTTACCGGTACCGGTACCGGTACCGGTATTGAAACTGTGGCTGTCCTAATAATGAACAAAATATCTGTCTTACAACGCGGCCTAGACCTCGAATTTTAGGGTTTGTGTGGTGAAAGAGTAATTTTGTATTCCTACGTGAGTGTCAGTACGTAAAATGGAAGTAACAAAGTTCGTTATCCAAGAAGGGTTTTCAAGCAAAGCATCGAGGATTCATAGGGACCGGATGCGCAGAACACGAATATATATCGTTATGTGATAGGAGAGGCACATCATGATATAGGCTGTACACAGTTTAGTTTGTGAAGTGCAAAGCAGCTACACTGTTATGAACGTAATTATACGGTACAGTGAAAAGAAATTATGTTTGTGTCTACGAGCTGCATTCGGAAGCGCCAAACACACCAAAATTCACGATACGAAATACACGTTTCTTCCTGAAGTTAAAGCTACTTTAAAGTTCAACATCCCCCATCGCACTCTTGTGCAGGTGCGGTTCTGAAAGATAGGATGTTGCTACGTCATAACAAGTTTTGCGCTGAGAAGATAAAGAAAAATTGTCCTCTTTTATTCGTTTCTTTTATTTGCCCTATATAAAACAACACAGTTTTATATTCTTGGTTTTTTGGTTTTTCCTATTTTTAAGCTTCATTTGTTAAAATCAGGTAAGTAGTGAGTTTGTAGTTGGAACCCAAATTGCAGTTGAAAGAATTCGCCTAATAAAGTGTCTGTGCAATTGTGTGAACATCGCACTGTAGCAGGAAGTCATTTCTCACACACAAACCAGAATACAAAAATTTAAATAACTGTCCAAACTTGCTGTAAAACAGGAATGAACAAAAGTTCGATATCACACTATTGATGATAAGGGGCATGCCGTTCCGCAGTTGGTTGAGGCACCTCACTACAAGCCGGAACGTCGTGGTTTTCTATTCCCGTGATATCATTGGAAATTCTCCTTAACATAATCGTTCCGGCCACACATTGGTCCTGGGGTCGTCTCAGCCAGTAACGGAATTGAGTAACAGGGATATCACCTGGGGTGTAAATGCTGCAGTTGCGTAAGGTTGAAAAACTTACCAACTTCATGTGTCGATTCTCATGAAATGTGGTAGCTTTAATTTCCTGGTACCCTCTGGGCCTGTACATGTATTTCTTTACCCTTTTTACGTATTGGTAATAATGAAGGGTCTTTTTGTACTAATTTTACAATTTCGCGTTCCTCTTTGACACTTCGGTTCCAAATGGCTGAAGGAATATTATAAGAAAGCTATAGATGTTTGTAATGTCCATATGTTCAGATCGATTCAATGCACACTAGCTGTTTGCCATGACTGCATTATTTCCTTTAGCTCTTGAAGTAAAAGCAAAGATGCAAAAGTAGGAAGTTGTATGGGACAGAGACCTACTTTAAAGTGCAGTTTAGTAATGTGTTGACGGAGGTCATTGAACGGCCTAAACGAACTGAAGGTGATGGCGTCCGTGACAAAATTACATGACATTGGCAGCTGAAAATATTTTTAAATATTCTAGTGACAAGCGACAAATTTTACCGTTGTTTCAGCACTCCAATTTTTCACAAAGACTAAAAGACTTCTGTCTTGTAAAATTATCTCGGGCGCTACATTAGTTTTTATGTGCATTGCCATTATGGGAATAAAAGTAAATTTCCTTCATGTCCGTTCGTCTGTTCGTGTATATCAGCACGACAGTTTACATTATAATTATATATTTGAAATAAATTAAAATATTTCAAAAAATATAAATTTGCTTAAAATCGGAAAAAAATATTGGACACTTCGCATAAAAACGACGCACGTTTCATTCTTAACGTCGACATTAATAAACACAAAATCTCTGTTTGCAATGGAAGTGGTATTATTTATTCTGAATGAAGGCATCACGATGTGCTTGAAATTCAATTAACGTTACACAGTATACGTCAGCACAATCTTTTTTATTCCTAAGCAAGGCTACACGTTTCGACTAAAAGTTAGTCATCTTCAGGCCCTTACAACATTTTCCGTTACCAGATGCTTTGCCCACTTTGGGATCCCATAGTGTTTAAAATTGTGGAATACATCTAGTTAAAACTTTCTAAAAAGGTTTTTGTTTATAAAGTGTGTTATTTACAGATTGTGTCTAAACATTACAATATTAAAAATTCTTCCTTAACGGTGCGTTAATGTTCACCGGATATTCAACTGTGAGTTCCGTTGTCGTATTGTGGCTGATGTTGGGGTACTTCTATTTTTCCTGTTTGATAAGGATAGATGTATTCTCCACCCGATACACATAACTATCCTTATCAAATAGAAAAGATAGACGTACCCCAACATCAGCCACAATACAACGGAACTCACAGTTGAATATCCGGTGAACATTAACGCACTGTTAAGGAAGAATTTTTAACATTGTAATGTTTAGACACAATCTGTAAATAACACACTTTATAAACAAAAGCCTTTTTAGAAAGTTTTAACTAGATGTATTCCACAATTGTAAACACTATGGGATCCCAAAGTGGGCAAAGCATCTGGTAACGGAAAATGTTGTAAGGGCCTGAAGATGACTAACTTTTAGTCG